>JDSF01000221.1_pt1 | contig 33786 bp, 38 predicted proteins | sample 199441 | NCBI WGS metagenome assembly JDSF01 (sample SAMN02592751, study PRJNA231836) | bioreactor metagenome | isolation source: continuous culture bioreactor denitrification-DNRA | place: Germany: Bremen
TGAGGATAAGAACAGTCCCTATTCCACTTTCCTCAGATCTTGAAAATAAATTGGTGCGGCTATGTTTCATGCTTTTCTCCAATATCATACATAATTTTTTATAGGAAACCCGTAGAATTTCTTCTTGATCAAAACTGTCACGAGAAAATTCGCCAACAATTTCTTCTTTTGACATCACCATGATTCTATGGCATAAACCAATAAGTTCTTCCATTTCAGATGAAATTACGATGAGACCTTTTCCCTGTTGAGCTAGGTCCCACAGAAGATTATAGATTTCAAACTTGGCCCCTACATCTATCCCTCTTGTTGGCTCATCAAAGATGAGTATCTCACATTGCTTGAACAGCCACTTTCCAATCACTATCTTCTGTTGGTTTCCTCCTGATAGAGTACCAACTATTTGCTTATAATTATTTACCTTGATCTTAAGATTTTCTATCAATTCTTCTGCTACTGATTGTTCCGTCCTAGAAGAAAGCATTCCATACTTTGAAATCATGGTTAAGTCTGTAATGGTCAAATTATTTGAACTAGATAACGTCAGCAACAAGCCTTCATCCTTACGATCTTCAGTCAAGAATCCTATTCCAGCTCTTACTGCCTGTTGAGGCGAATTAATCTTAATCGATTTCCCTTTCATGGTGATGCTTCCACTTTCTTTCGGATCCAAACCATAGAAAGCCCTAACCATCTCAGTTCTGCCAGATCCTACCAAACCTGCAATACCTAAAATTTCCCCAGGATATAGGGAAAAAAGAATTTGCTGTCGTGGAACCTCTTTGCCTCAAGTTCTCCACTGACAAGAGGGGTTCATTATAATTAGGTTTGTGTGAAACCAAAAAAGGAATTTTCTTTCCGATGGTACGACCTACCATTCGCTTTACCAACATATCTGTGGTTACATCTTGAATGGCATGGGTGGATACCAATTCACCATTACGCATGATGGAAACCCTATCACCAATAGAATAAATTTCTTTCAAACGATGGGAGATGTAGATTATTGTTTTTCCTTCTTGTCGAAGCCATTTGATGATCTCAAACAATTTCTCTGATTCTTTGGATGTGAGTGAAGCTGTAGGTTCATCCATAATGATAAGTTGACTTTTCCCAGCTAGTGCTTTTGCAATTTCAACTTGTTGTTGTTGAGCAATCCCCAAGAATCGGACAGGACGATCCGGTGCAATATCAAGGCCTACCATATCCAAAATTTCTTGGGCATTTCTATTGAGTTTATGGGTATCCAACAACCCTCTTCTCTTGGGAAGACTTTCAAAAAAAATATTTTCAGCTACAGTCAATGTGCCAATCAAGCTCAACTCTTGATAGATTACTCGTATTCCAGCATTGATTGCCTCACGTGTATCCCGAGGATTGTAGGAATCTCCATTGAGATGGATGGTTCCCTCGTCCGGAGCATATAATCCAGAAAGGACTTTCACAAGCGTAGATTTTCCCGCCCCGTTTTCTCCTACCAAAATATGAACTTCCCCTGATAGTAGCTCCATATTGACGCTCTTGAGTGCCACTATTCCTGGGAAGCGTTTTGTCAATCCATCAATGGAAATCAATACTTTTTTCATATCCATATCGAGAGAGTAAATTGGTTAACGTCTCTTGTCAAGTAAAACTATAAATAAATTTAGTGATTGTTCAGTAGAGATAGATTGACAGGTTTATTGTTTTGGGTAAGTATATAAACATGACAATCGAGCAAATTGCAAAATTAGCAAAAGTATCAAAATCGGCAGTATCGTTAGCATTGAACAACAAGCTGGGGTCAGTGAAGCGACTCGAAACGCCATACTTGGAATAGCCAAAGCAAACGGTTACATCCCACGAGTGATGGTCAAGGCTGACCAAGTCTACGATCCTGTCAAGGTGATACGGGTTGTAGCATTCGTTAAGCAGGAGGTAGTACATGGGGGGGTACCACCATGAGCCTTTTTTTTCTGAGCTTATCAGTGGATTGGAAGAAGAAAATCGGAAGCAGGGCTATACACTTTTTTTCTTTTCCACAATTGAAGGAGAAAATTTTCTTCAGGAACTGCAAAGACTAGAAATGGAGTTCCAGAGTAGTGGTATCTTGGTTATTGGCACCAATCTTACTGAAGAAGAATCTTCGATGATTCATGACGCATACCCCAACTCAGTAATAATTGACACGTGCTATCCACATATACCAGGTAATTTTGTGGTCATGAACAATCTATTGGGGGGCTCTCAGGCTGCAAAGTACCTCATTTCCAAAGGACACCACTTCATCGGTTATGTTGAATCCAAGATTCGAATCAATAATTTTGATGAAAGGAAACAAGCTTTCTTAAGGGAAATGGAGCGCAATGGTTTGTCCTTATACAAATCAAATATATTCCAGGTATGTCCTATCATGGAAAAGGCTCAAAATGATTTCTATTCTTACCTTGAACGTGGGGATAAATTACCTACCGCACTATTCTGTGAAAGTGATAACATAGCAATCGGTGTATTAAAAGCGCTGCAGAAGTTCGGGCTTTCTGTACCGGAAGACATTTCTATTATTGGTTTTGATGACATACCTCATTGCACGATTGTAAGTCCTGCTTTGACAAGTATCCGAGTCCAGAAAGATGTAATGGGAGCAGAAGCAATCAAAAAGTTGATTCAACTCGTTGAAATATCACGAGCAAGAAATGATAATAATAATAGACCTTCAGAATCTTTGGATTCCAACGATATCAAGATTATTATCGACACATCCATTTCTGAGCGAGAATCTGTAAGGCGATTAACCAAGTGACATTCGAAATGATTGGGATCGCTTGGACTCAATCTTTTTGACCTGTTGTATACATTTGTGAAGCATAGACCGTGCCCCCTTCCCAGTAAGTAATATTACAGTCCCAAATACTGAAGTGGCTTCATAGGATATAGCTTTCCTCTTTTTTAGCCACCAAAAGCTCCCACTCCGTTTTATTGCTTTCAGGGTTCACACATTCAGGCATCGATTTCACCATCGCATTGAACCTCCCTTCCAACAAGGTTTCTCTGTACAAAGCATAGGTGTTCGTCAACGTATAGGTTCCTTCCGTCTTTCATTAATGATGATGACATATCCATCATATTTAGCACTGCCTCCAGTGTAGTGGAGGCAGTGCTTTAATTGACGAGTATATACTACTGAATACTCAAAGTGTTTCAGCAGTAATCAACTTAATAGGAGTCTTCTGCCAACCAGAGACATCCTTTCCACTAATAATATCCATTGCTGCATCAATTCCAAAGGAAGCCATATCCTTCCCAAATTGATCGATGGTAGCAAGAACTTTGCCAGATTTGATTAACGGCTGAATTGCGTCATCATTATCAAAACCAATTACTTCAATCTGCCCTGTTCTCCCTGCTGCATCAATAGCCTGGACAACTCCGAGAGCCATTGCATCATTTGCACACATGACTCCTTCAACCTGTGGATACGCAGTTAAAAGATTGGAAAAGACTTTGAAGGCCTCTTCAATTTCCCAATTTGCAGTATTTGAAGAGAGCAGCTCCAGATCATATTCATCAACGGACTGCATAAAACCTTCTTTTCTTTGTTGTGCATTCACTGCAGCCTGGACACCTTCGATGATAATTACTTTCCCACCAGCACCAAGCTCTTTTGCTAACACATCTCCAACAGCTTTGGCTGCTTCAACATTGTCGGGACCGATAAAAGGCACTTCAACTCCATACTCCGCCATGGTAGTATCATCGAACATCACATCAATATTTACTACATGGATACCGGCTTCAAGGGCTTTTGCAATCGGTGGAACCAATGCTCTTCCATCCATGGGTGCAATTACAATCGCATCAACATTCTGGGTGATTAGGTTCTCTACAATGGAGATCTGCTGGTCAATCTCCGTCTGACTCTGTGTTCCTAATGGCTTCAAGATCAAATCTCCACGTTCAATTGCGTGGGCCTTTGCTCCTTCTTCCATAGATTTAAAGAATTCTGCTCCCAAGGATTTCATCACCAGACCGATAACAGGCTTTCCACTGTCTTGGCTTTCGATTGCACCTTGTGCCATCAGCGGACTGAACACCACCATTGTAACAAGTAACACACAAGCTATAGCCTTACTTTTCATCATCACGATCCTCCTTTGTGAATGACGCTTGGGTATTATACTAAATTGCTACAGCCTATATGTCAACTAAATATATTGAGTATTTATATAAATTATTATGAATAATATTGATTTGAAGGTTGAAATTTAATATTTTGTGACTTAGTATCATAAATATATTTAACTTATCACTCAACATAAGGAGGCTATATATGTTGGCAGTACGAAAGCAAAGTGAAGCTTATGGAGATGTATCCTTATCGGAAGTACCTATTCCTAGCATCAAGGATGATGAGATATTAATGAAGGTATGGGCTGGAGGTGTATGCGGGAGTGACTTGTTGATACGAGAAAATAAACATTTCTTCAATGCTCCAGTAACTCTTGGCCATGAATTTTCAGGAATAGCCGTCCAGGTTGGAAAAAATGTGAGAAGAATAAAGGAAGGCGATAAAATCGTCGGCGATATCGAAACATCTTCAGGTTGGCTTGGTGTTTCACGTGACGGTGCTTTCGCGGAATATATGGCAATCCCAGAAGCACAGGCTTACAAAATTGCAGATTCCGTTTCGCTTGATTACGCATGTTTTACTGAACCAGTGGTTGCGACTATCCACTCGATGCAAGAAAGAAATAACGTAAAAGCAGGAGATGTGGTTGTAATTGTAGGACCAGGCCCGATGGGAATCCTTGGTGCGCAATTTGCTAAAATCAGGGGGGCCAAAACTGTAGCGGTTATTGGACTTAAAAAAGATGAAAAAAGACTCCAAATCGCAAAATTGGCTGGAGCTGATCATGTCTTGTACTCTGAGGATAATCCTGCGAAATATATCCAAGAAATCACCAATGGCAGAGGTGCTGATTTCGTACTTGAGGCTTCAGCTTCGGCTCTTGGCGTACAGCATGCAATTGATTGTGCCAGGAAATCACCAGAAGGTCGAGGAGGCAATGGCAAAATCTCATTCATTAGTCTATGGGGTGAACCAATAACTTTAACTGCTGATGCTATTTCATTATATCAATTGGATATTTCTGGTGCTTGGAGCTGGAACGGGTCTGAGACATGGCAGAGGGCTGTTGATTTGATTAGCATGGGTGCTTTCAACCTAGATATATTGCTGACCAATAGATATCGTCTTGATCAATGGGAAACTGCATTCTCTGAGTTGAAAATGGAAATGATGTGAAAGCATTCATTCATCCCAATGGACAGGATTGGTAAATGAAAACGGCAATAGTAGGACTTGGATATATAGGTAAAGTGCATCTTCTTTCTCTGGGAGCTGTACCTCAAGTGCAGGAACTGGTGTTGGTTGACCCGAATCAAGAAGAAGCTAAACGAGTGGCAAAAAACTTTTGGCATAACACAAGTCTACAACGACTACAGAGAAATGTTGAAAGATGAATCGATAGGTGTAGTGCATAACTGCACTCCTAACAATCTGCACTATGAGATCAATAAAGCTTGCCTGGAACATGGCAAGCATATACTTTCAGAGAAACCTCTCTGCCTAGATGCGGAGAGGGCTCGACGTTTGGTTGTTTTGGCGGAAAAGAACAAACTGCAAACCGCAGTCAACTATTGTTACAGATACTATCCGTCAGTACAAGAAGCAGCGATGAAGATTGAAAAAAGGTATCTTGGGAAAGGTCCATACCGTACGAGGTTCATTCCTTCAAGACTGGCTAAGCTCATCACAAGATTACAATTGGAGACTGGACCCCTCCTTTTCCGGGAAATCTAACACTGTTGCGGATATAGGAACCCATTGGTCCGATCTATTTTCATTCTTGACTGGCTGTAGAATCACTTCGGTGTGTGCCGATTTAGCAACTATCTACCTGTGAGAACAAAAAAGACTGAATATTTCTGAAACATTTTCTAAAACCAAGGCTTCAAGCGGACAATTCACAGAAATCCCTATTGAATTAGAGGACTATGCTTCTATCCTCTTTAGAGCAGAAAATGGAATTTCTGGGACATTCACAGTTTGCCAAGCCTGTCCAGGAGAGAAAGTTTCCTTAGACATTGCTTTGTTTGGCGAAAAGGGGTCCTTATTTTGGGACCATCGAAACCCAACTGTGCACACAGTCGGAAAACGTGATGGATATCAATCGAAGTACATCGATGATCCTCTGCAACAAGATACTCGGACATCTGGTTTCACTACCCTGCCTGCAGGACATCCAATGGGGTACCACGATGCATTGAGCAACTTATTTAAAGAATTCTATTACCAGCTTGAAACAGGACTTCCTTTAAACAAGGGCGTCCCTCATTTCAAGAAGGATTGGATGCAATCACACTAGTAGATTCAATAGTTACAAGTGCTCAAGAACGACGATGGGTAAATGTAGAGTACGGTTGTTAGTCAAATTCAGGTTCGGGAAGGATTTCTTGAACCATACTCTCCCCTGCATATTCCTATCCACTCCCACCTACTACTCACCCTTACAGAGGGATGTGAATCAGAACAGTAAAGCCCTTGCCTTCTTGTGATGAAAACCGTACCTGCCCGTAAAGCTGATCGATTCTCTCTCTAATACCTCTCAGCCCATTGCCTTCCTGTAGCTTGGAACACCCCTTGCCGTTGTCATGGCTCTGTATCCTAAGGATGCCATCATGGCATTCCATGGTAAGTTCCATGTTATTTGCTTGTCCATGCCGTATGCTGTTGGTAATAAGCTCTTGGATTATTCTGTAGACGGGTATCTTAAGATCGTCAGAGAGGTCATCAGATAGGTCTATATCGCCCTCAATATTGAAGTTGTAGCTGTCTCGAGCTTCCTGTATCAATTGATGTACACATTCAGAAAGCGAGAGCTCCTCAATGCCTGATGGATTTAGTGCTTTTATAGCCCTTTTCACATCATTGAACCCAGATCTCGTAATCTCTTGACTTCGTATAATCGCTTCCAGTGCCTTGTCAGAATTCTTATCGATGAGTTTTCTGGCAACCTCCAGCTGGATTATTGCACCGGTTAGGGAGTGTCCAAGCGTGTCATGGATCTCCCTGGCGATCCGACTACGCTCCTTCAAAATACCTGCTTCCTCGAGTTGCAAGGTCTTTCCTTTGAGTTCCTTCATGAGATAATGAAGTTGATTATTCTGAATGAGCTGTCTCTTCGCAAAATAGAATGTTGCCGTAACAAAACAGTACGTCACAGTATTGCTCAAGATATAACCTGCAATAAAATCTCCATCCAAGTATCCTTGGGCTGCCTTGAATTTAAAAAGAGCCACCGCTTGATACAGGATAAGTGGCACCCAGAAATAGATGCTATTATACCTAAGACTGTATTCAATGATCACTAATGCCACGGTGAGAAGTACGACGAATCCGTAGTCCTCAGAAACAGAGAGATAGTCTTGTCCTATGATGAGGATGGCAAGAACATAGGGCAAAGTACCACGCAGCACCTTATACCTCTCATGAGGCAAATAGTGTATCCCCATCATTATGACAAGGCATGCCGTCAAGATACTCGCTATTGGAAGATTCCCAGGGTTTACCCGTATGATGGCAATAACATATAACAAAAATGCCAGGAGAAGCCCGAGGAATATACTCTCTTCAATGTTCCGGTTCAATTGTGGTCTCAAGCCATGGGCTCTTTCGGCTCTCGCTCTCTTCTGGAATGCAAGAAGGTAGGCTATTATTCCCGGTAAGCTGAGTAGCAAAACTGCAACCCAAAAAATCTTGGCATTTTTTTGAAAGTTCATTATTCCCCAGACATTCAGGTATAAACCTGTACTGGAGTATGACTTGAAGCGTGAGAATAAGCAGTAATGCAGGAAGGATATGCCAAAAAATCATCCGGTACTCCCTCCGTCCTCCATAAGTCCATTGTCTATAGCAAACGACATCAGTTTGGGTCGTCCCTTTATTCCAAGCTTGTCATAGAGCGCGGTTATGTAGTTCTTGATCGTTCCCAAGGATAAACACAATGCATCTGATATCTCTGTATTGTTCAGACCGTGTGCTACATGTCTTAGAATATCCATCTCTCTTGTGGTTAGTGCATCGCCGTTTTCAGCCCGAATACATATGCGTTTTGCCCTTGTTGCACTACTATTTCCCAGAATTTTCTTGGTTATGAAATGATCCAGCACCGAGTTGCCAATATGAACATTCCGTACTGCAGCTGTTAGTTTTTTTTCCGCAGTAAGGTCCTTCAGCATATAGCCAGAGGCACCATTGCCAATGGCTTTGCTAATGTATTCGTCATCGTCGAAGGTTGTCAGTATCAATACCTTAGTATTGGGATATTTTTCGCATACGTGTCCAGTACATTCCACCCCGTTCATGACGGGCATCCTGATATCCATGAGAATCACATCGACAGGCTGCTTTTCCAGTTCTTCCAGAACCTTCTGCCCGTTATCGACAATCTTCACCACTTCCATATCGTCTTCCACCGACAGCAGAGCACCTAAGCCTTGTGCAACTATTGCCTGGTCATCTGCGATCAACACCCGTATCTTGTTCATTTCTTCTCCATTCAAACCATAACCACCACATCATCCTACTGCTTCAACGTAGCACAGCCAAAATCGCCTGGATCAGTCTCCAACGTTTCTTCTTTCCTTCAGCATTGACTTTATACAGAACATATTCCGTATCGAGCCCTTCTTTGCTACAAACACTGTGGATTGTATGGTATTCCGCTGTTTCATATCCTAGCATAGTATTCTCCTCAACACCGCACTTAGACTACCCGTAATCTCAGTAATTTCTTGTGGATGACTCAAGGTAAAGTCAGCCACTAACAAGTATTCCGGGCAAGTGCAGGATATCCTGCACCTCCAGCATGATATAAGTGGAGAAAGTAATGTCTTGGTCATGAAAAAGTCATGTTGATACTGTGATTGCTAGATAGTTTAACTAGACGTGATTTTAGCTCTTGTCCTTGAGAGGGTTTTAGGCCCATATATGATGACTATGGCTATGGCTACCAGAACTAGGACCACAACGGTTATATACAATGGAGTGAGACTGTCGCCAGGCTTCATAGGCAGTATGGGCAAAAGACCTACCGTGCATTACTCGCAGCATGGAATAGATGAACCAACAGTAAACTACCGCGGGTATTGTTATAGATCCAAGTCAGGATGACCGCGAGTGCCACATCCTGAAGGATGAATAGCAGGAAGGGAATATGTTCATGAAAATCACCTTGTATGAGGAAAAGAGGGAGATGCCAAAATCCCCAGAACAACCCGATGATTAGACTGGCAGAAAGAGCACTGTATTTTTTCTGCAACCGGGGAAGGAGGAACCCCCTCCAACCGAATTCTTCTCCAGCCACACTGAAGAACAGGACATACAGGAATATCACTGGGATCAGGTACCATTGTCCAGGATCGTTGGTGTTAACCACTTCTCCCCCTGTCAGTCGGTAAATACCCAAGGATAACAATATGGCGCCCAACGTACTGAAAAGGCTGAAAATATACCAGAAGATGTGCACCTTCCAGATGAGAACCTTGGTAAACAGTTCTTTTAGGCCACTTCTTCCTTTGGTTATACCGGTGATTAGGAGAGCAGAGACAGTTGGGCCGAAACTTCCGAGTCCTTTGATCCAGCCTTGGGCGAAGATCACAAAAGGCATCCAGATCAACCAAGAAACTACATAGGTTCCTACCAGGAACGCCACTACCTCATTATCTTTCAGTATCTCTTTACATTTCTTCATAACACCTTCCGCTGTAGTGATACTGTACCAAGAATAGCACAGCAGTAACCCCCAGAAACCTCTCGCGGTTATGTGATTATGCATTTTCCCCTTCGTGGTTAATGAAAGGAACCCAACAAGCCTCCTTTTACGGGAAAACGTGTTGGGTTCTCAGAGAATCTTGATTATTGAGTACTTCTCTCACTCCATGTGGCTAGTGCGCTTTTTACATGAGATTATTGGGGATCCACATTACAATATTTGGAATATAGGTAATAGCAAACAAGAGCGCTATCATGACAGCTATCATTGGGATTATTTCCCGAATTACCCCACTTATCTTTGCCTTTCCTAGACCTGAGACAATAAACAACAGCATTCCAAATGGTGGTGTAGAGAGTCCAATCATCATATTCAAGCAGATGACAACGCCAAAATGTACCAAATCAATACCAAAGGCATTTACTAAAGGCAGTACCATCGGGACGAAAACCAACTGGATGGTGCTGACATCAAGCACACAGCCAAGCAGTAGGAACACAATATTAACAATAAACAGGAAGATGTATTTATTCTCTGTAAGACCCATAACAAAAGCTGCAATAACCCTTGGGACTTGTTCCAGGGAAATAATGTAGGAGAACAACATCGAAGAACCTGCCAGCAATGCCAAGGTAGCAGTGTTAGCCGCACTTTTCTTTATGATCCTCCACATCTTCTTAGGACCTAGGTTGTGATAAATGAGTATTGAGATGAGTATTGCATATGCAGAAGAAAGGGCACCAGCTTCTGTTGGAGTCACAACGCCAAGGTAAATACCTCCAAGCAACAATATAACGGTAAAAAAGAGCAGGAAAAGCCTCAAGAGTGACTCTCAAAAACATCCTGAATGCCATCTGCTCCCCACGAGGATATTTCCTCTTAAAGGAGATAACAGCAACATAAATACCGAGCAAGAGAGAGAGAATGAGACCAGGAATCATGCCACCCATGAAAAGCTTTCCTATTGAGGCTCCAGAGATCATTGCATAGATGACCATAGGTATGGATGGAGGAAAAAATTGGTCCAACAGTAGCAGAAGCAGCAGTAAGAGCACAACTGAACTCAGTGTCATACCCCTCTTTCTTCATCTGTTCTATTTCCATCAGACCAATACCAGAAGCATCTGCAATTGCGCTCCCGGTCATGCCAGAAAATATCAAGGATGCGGCAACATTGACCTGGGCTGTACCACCGCGCATACGGCCAAAAAAGACCATTGCAGAATCTGAAGAGCTTGTCGGTAATCTCTCCTTCATTCATTACATTGGCCATGAATATAAAGAGAGGAGCTGCCAGCATCGTATAGTTGGAATACATGTTACCTGTGAGAACTGATAGCACCTGTTCCATGTTTCTGCCACTCATTACAAAATAAGAAATCGAGGCAATAAGCATGGCAAAGGAAACAGGCATAACGAATGAGGAAGCAAATAGCGAGAACAAGAAAAAAGCAGGAGTATTATATTCATTTTGGATTCCTCATCATACGTATCAGCTCATTCACATACACACGCAACTCAATAATGCTTCTGATCATGACATTAACAAACATATAAATGAGTGGTGCAAATGCAACAGTATAGGGAATTTTCAGAACACCGGTAATCATTTTTTTCTTAAGTAGTGAATTGACTGAAGGAACCAAAGCAATTCCGATCAGTAGGACTATGAGCAGATTTGAGAGAATATCAAAAAAATCAACTGCTTGCGAGGACTTACATGATCATAGAGAAGAGAGAATACTACATGCTCTTTCTGTTGCAGTGCTTTACCTACTCCAAAAAAACATTGTCCACATATACGCAAGAATACTCACTTCATAACTCCAGGTTACTGGGGTTTTTTTTAGAATATACCGACTAATTATTGTGAGCATGAACGTTAGAAAAATAATGATGAACGTTACGTTAGGTATTAACGTATCGAACACATAAATCACTTTCTTCCCTAAAGCATGTAATCGTTGCATAATATACCTTTCCTATAGTGCTATTTAAGTTTTCCTAAAGATCCAGCAAGAATCTTTAGGAAAACAATAGTATACTAGGTTACCTGTTTGGCTCTACTTCGCAAGGCTCTGGACTTGTTCGTACAGATCCATGTCCCAGCTAGAAACCATTTTGGTATTGGCAGCATATGCTGCTTGGACGTTTTCTCTGAATTCGTTGATGTCTGGAGTGGTCACAGTCAGGCCTTCTCCCTCAAAGAATTCAACCAATCTGGCTTCAGCTTCAAGCCTTGTCTTATCGTTGTATTCAATAGCAAAGGTCATTGCTTCCTGCACAGCATCCTGCTGCTCTTTTGTCATGGAATTCCATTTATCCAAGTTAACACAAGGAGTAACAGAGTCAATGACATGGTTTGTAAGAGCAAGATACTTGGTAACCTCATAGAACTTGGCACTATCTACAGTTGGCAGGGGATTATCCTGTCCGTCCACTGCACCGGTCTGTAATGCAGAATAGAGCTCGCTGAAAGAAAGAGGAGTTGGGTTTGCGCCAAGAGCTTCGCCGAGGAACAACCAGGATTCAGAGTTTGGCATGCGAAGAAGAAGTCCTTCCATATCAGCATAGCTGTTGATTGGCCGGTTACGAGTATTGATTACACGACTGCAAGATAGAGGCTTCCCAGGGCTGAACATTAATGACTTCACGGACTTTTGGCCAGATATGTTCATCCGCAATACTACCATTAAGCGTAGCAGTCATGTGCTCATAGGAGCTGAAGAAGTAACCAGAACCGAACATGCTATAGGAAGGAATCTGGGTTGCAATGGTGGGGAACGAAAGATACGCAATATCAGCCTCTCCACTAACGAGTGCATCAAACTCATTCTCGGAAGAGAAAAGAGTTCCATTATCATACACTTTTACTTCAACGCTACCATTGGTCAATTCTTTGACCTTATCAGCAAACACATACATGGCTTCTGTATGAGAGTCTCCCGACACTGAAATCGAAGTGAAAATCAACTCAACTGGCTTTTCAGCACTTTCTTTGGATCCTGCAGCCCATGCAGATACGCTTACCATCAATAGAACAAGTAAGATTGTTGTAAAACGCTTCATAAAATTCTCCTTTTAATACAATATTCTTATTTTCTGATGAAAATCATTTTCCTAATACAAGAGTCTCAAATAGGTTGACCGTTCTTCTAAGCTGTTCGACTTCAAGCCTCCTACTGGAGGTAAACTGGGTAAAATCCTGCACACGACTGAAAAGATTGAGATCAAGCCCTTCCAGTTGACAATGATATTTGGCATTCACCGGATAGTATTGGCATTCAACGATACTGGCCATACCCAAAAGGTCTTGCACTTGTGAAGCTGTTTCTTTCTGTTTGGTAAAATTTGCACAAAGCCATACATAAAGCCTGGCATGAAAGTTTGCCATGACACCACTGTATCCAGCGGCTCCCATCTTTAAGCTTTCCAGCAACGTGGCAGCATTTGCGTTATATATCTTGAGAGGGGTTCCCTCAACTGCCTTAATCTTTGCTTTCAATTCAGACAGGTTGCAACAAGTATCCTTGAGAAACCCAAACTTCTCTGTCTTTGCACACCATGAAAGCAGTTCTGGTGTCAACAGACGCTTGTAGGGATACGGGCACTCATAAACACCAAAGCTGTTGCCATCAATATTGGATAATAAGGTTTCAATCCGTTTTTTCGCGACATCATCACCTTCATCCTGAGATGCAAACTGATTCGAAATGAAGACATAAGAATCGATACCGGTTTCAATAAACCTATTAGCCTGTCTAATCTGCTCCTGGAGATCTTTTTCAACATGTCCTGAAGCAATGAGACCGAGTTTGCTAGGGAGATTTTTCCGAATAAATGTGATGAGTTCCAAACGCTCTTCCCAAGTGAGAAAAAACATTTCACTCGATTGGCAAACCGCAAAAATACCACTTACATTCTGACTGTCATACCAGTGTAATAATTCCAATACGCCATCATAATCAATGGTATTATTTTCGGTGAAAGGTGTTATCATTACTGGCCAAACACCATCTGCAATGCCATTATTCATGTATTATCTCCCTTCAAAAGAACAAGATGTTTTTTTTGCTTTTTGTGTTGATATATGAACTATAATTCTACTTGAGTGTGAGCACATTCAGAATAATATTTAGTATTATTCCAAACTTTATAAGGAGGGAACTCTGTGGAAGAGATTATTGATACTTGGTGCTGGGAAGATCATAATAAAGTCATTACGTATGACCAACATAAGATTCAAGGTCTGAAGAACATCACGTTCTCAAACCCTTCGACGGCAACACCACCTTCCCCTGAACACTATCACTCTGACATCATAGAGATCCATTGCCTGATCAAGGGAAAACGTGTCTGCCATGTAAATAATGAAACATATACGGTTACTGGAAATGAAATGTTTCTTACCTTTCCATTTGAACCTCATCATACATCGAGGTATCACTCCAGTCCCTATACCTTTTTTGCTTTGCAAATTGATCTGAAAGACCAAGATCACCTTCTGGGCCTAAATGTAGAGTATAGCCGCGCTTTGTATAAACTTCTCACTTCTTGCGAGTATCGTCACCTACGGTTCCCTGCTAGTGATGCCCAATGGTTAAAACAGGGCTTTTCGTATATCAGTGATGGCAATGAATCATCAAAAATGCTTTGGTGTACAATTTTTTTTCACCAGCTTCCTGTTTAAGATACAGGATTTCATCCCCGTGAAACGAGACCAGAAAGTTATTTTCGACAGTAATATCAAACGTGTTATCGACCATATTGAAAAACAGGATTCGGAAAATACCAGCTTGCAAGAACTAGCTGCCATTTCTGGTTACTCCTTGTCCAGGTTCAAGAGCAAATTCAAAGAAGTTGTGGGATTTCCCCCCCCTGCCAGTTACATTACGCTGAAAAAACTTGAGCATGCGAAGCAGTTGCTTGCTCATACCGATCTCTCCATCACCCAGATAGCACTTGATGCAGGGTTCTCATCGAGCAACTATTTTTTGTACGAAAATGAAGAACCTTACTTCTTACTCCCCTGTTGAGTATAGGAGAGCATCTCGAAAGAACAAGGTTGAGTGATAGGGAGATCAAAAAGCTACAATAATTGAGATTGCCCACCACAGCCCCTCAGAAGGGGCTGTGTGTTCTAGTCATTGCTTGTTGCCATTAACTTCTTTGCATAGGGGATAGCTACAGACAAATCCTGAAAGTAACAATCTCAAAGGGTTTTACTTCACGTTCAATCATTGAATCCTCATTCCAATCACCTATAGGTTCTTCAAGCAACGTTGATTCACACCATTTCTTGATAGGAATATTGAATCGAAGTCCAAAATGACTTCGCCCCCCATGCATTTCATGTATACGAAGTATCAGATCATCGCCTTCTTCAGACTTTTTAAGTGCATCGAGAGCAATTCCTTCAGCTGAAATGACAAGAATATCATCTGTCTTGATCACTCCATCGAGCACCTGCAAAGGAGCATTAAGATCCCATGCAAGCTTAATTAGTTCTGACTCATTCCAGGCTTTTTCATGTGCATAGAGAGCATAGGTGAACTCATGTCTCCCAACATCCGCCTGTGGATCGGGGTACTCTGCACCTTTCAATAATGAGAGACGCATAACACCGTGCTTGATATCATATCCATACTTGCTGTCATTCATGAGTGCCACACCAAAACCATATTCAGAAACATCAGCCCATTGGTGACCTACAACCTCAAACTGCGCTTCATCCCAACTTGTACTGGTATGTGTTGACCGTTCAAGACTTCCATATTGCATATCGAATCTTGCAGCATTTGCATGAATCGAGACAGGGAATGCAACTTTTAGTAGCTTACTCCGTTCTTTCCAGTCAACAACTGTATGGAAATCCACTCGCTTATGCTTCGCATACACTATGAGGTTCTGGATTATTCTGGAGGAGCCATATACCCAAACAAACTCAATCTTTGCTGCCAGTGGGCCTGCTTCAACTACGTCCATTGTTTGTAAGTTGTTAATAAGCTCTTTGCGATGATCCAGTGACGCTTCCATTTCCCAAGCATCATGATTTCTCGGTCGATCTTCGAAGATCTGTAAAACATTTGCATCATCAAAGAATAATTCCCTATTACTATCCTTGTCTATCATTGAAGATATCTGGCCGCTAACATTGAAAGTGATTGTATAAAAAGGTGTCTCAAGGCAATTATTTGAGAATGTAAAACTGGAGTCCTGTTTAGGCTCACGCATCACTTCTGATCTCTTGAGCTGTAAAGTACTCAACGGTTCTATGCTTGGAATCCAAAACAATGACTGTTCACTTCCAGAGTTTCCCATATACTGGACAGGATGGTCCTTCTCCCCAACAATTTCATAACAACCGTCCAATGTTATATATCCTGAACGATTCCAAGAAGTTGTATTGACAACCGAAATGATTGAGGAATCACCCTTTCTTTCCAATGAATGGATAGCAGTCTCTCCAATAGCGCTGGCCTCTTCATACTCCTCACGTGTATCCTTGTATACTTCAGAGATACTTGAACCTGGGATAATATCATGAAATTGGTTTTTTTTAAGAATCAGTTTCCAACCTCTCTGCAAGGATGCCCAACACGTCGAATCCCATTGTCTTGTTGCAATGGTTCTCAAACTGGAGAGCACTTCAGCATCTCGATAGAGCAATTCAAGCCTACGATTCATATATTTTACATATGCTTGAGAAGTATACGTTCCTCTATGAAATTCCAGATAGAGCTCCTTGTCCCATCTTTTCAGCCCAGGTTTTACCCTCTCATCATTTAGACGATGATGAAGGCCTTCAAGATATTCATCAACTCGTGTTGTATACGGTTTTGGTATTCCTGGAATTTCTTTTGATGCACGGAGATGTTCTAGCATATCTCGTGTTACGCCGCCTCCACCATCTCCATACCCATAGGAGAGAAGCAGATCGTGACTGAGAGCCTTATCCTGATAGGTATTCCAAATCCCTTTCAGCGTCCTTGGATATATGTGTCCATTATACGTGTAGAACTTCCTGAGGCCCTCTTCGTCCGGAGTGGTAATAAAGTGCGTGAGTATTTCTGTACCATCAATACCAACCCAAATAAACGTATCATGAGGCATGCGATTAATTTCGTTCCAACTAATCTTCGTGGTGATGAACGTATCAATACCTGATTTCTTAAGAATCTGAGGCAATGCCCAGCTGTATCCAAACACATCTGGAAGCCATAGAAATGTGTTATCAACCCCAAACTCTTTCTTGAAGAAAAGTTTTCCATAGAGAATCTGCCTAGTCAAAGACTCCCCTGATGGAATATTGCAGTCAGCTTCAACCCACATTGCCCCTGAGGCTTCCCACTGCCTGGAATCTACTTTTGCTCGTATATCTTCATATAAGGCCGGGTGATCATATTTCACCGATTCATATAGCTGAGCTTGTGTCTGAAGAAAGATATACTCTGGATATCGCTCCATGAGTTGTTGGACTGTAGAGAAAGAGCGTTGAGCTTTCTCTCGAGTATGCTTATATCTCCATAACCATGCAAGGTCGATATGCGTATGCCCTATGCATCCTACCTTCACTTTCTCATCATTATCAATGTTCTTAAGCTCTTGCAAACAGAAAGCAAGTCCTGATTGTGCAGAAGATGAAAAGGCTTCAGAGTTGAAAGGCAAATTGAAATCAAGTCTTTTATATGTCTCAACAAGCAAAGCCTGCAGCTCATGTTTTACACTCGATCTTCGGGGATAATTCTGATAGCTTCAATCCAATCCGAGAGAAGATAAAACAACTTGTCTATTGCTGGATCAAGAGTATAGACTCCTGCTTTTCTGATTTGGTGATATTGAATTTCTACTTCACCTCCTCCTTCCAGACCACTCCACAGTCTGAAATCCAACTCAATCTTCCGTCCTATGTGTTCGTCTTTGAAAAATACTTCCTGGTGGTTCGTGTCCACCCCTTGATATGGCACTCCATCAAGATATAACAGAGACTCAAAACCACTATTAAATCCTGCTCCTGTCCGTCCAAAATCAAAAAAAGGCCAACCACATCTTTCCCTCTGAACTTTTCTGGAATTATCACATCACAATGCAACCAAAGATATTTATCCCTCCCTTTCCAAAAATCACCCACCTCCATGATGGTAGATGTCTTACCAGGCTTGATTAAGGACCATTGAGCTGCATCCTCAGGTTCCTCTGTAGCGATAAGAGAGGAAATGGTAAAACCATCGCGGTAACGCACCTTTTTTTTCAAGAGGGCCGTCTGTCTGGCAATTTTATCGAGACTAAAATCAGTAAACATTGTATACCCCTATTGTAGTGATGGTTGCTCTAATAAATTGCATTCAAGAATGGACTTTGAGGTATCGGAAACAAAATATGTCTGCAATTCAAACGGATTCTGCGTAATCTGTTTTGAGATACCAAGCCAATGAACATGCAGGATTCCTTCTGCTTTCTGCCCCGACGACTCAAAGACACGAATCACCCAACCATCATCAGCTTCACTTCTCTTTATTGTAGAGATAATCAAGGAAGGATCTCCTTCGAGTTCACAATAACTGGAAGAAAGAGGCAACTCCCCTCCGTGTATTGACTCAAGCAAGACCTGCTGCCTCTGATTGAACTGGAGGGCAGCCCTACCAAAGTCATTAGTTCCTGAACGCTCTCCACCTTGAGGAATAAGTCGGAACAGGAACTGATGTTCCCCCCCCTGCTCCATATATCGTGGATACAGATCGGGTCTTGGATGTGCAGGCTCATGGTGTGCAAAAATTGGGCTTCTGAGCAATGTTAATCGGAGGGCACCTTCTTCTGCACTTGCACTATAAACCCCATCGTTTATGACAAGAAGACCTACTCCATCTTTTCTACCAATCCAACTCCACCGCTGCACAGGATACTCATTACCATTCTTTGGACGAGCTATTGCACCATAGGGAATTTCCGACTTCCAGTTGACCGCTTCATCATTAAAAGGAGTATCAATAACTAGTTGCAACAGTTTCCTATGCTCATGCCATACCACTCTTGTACTAAGATCAAGATAGTCTAGCTGCTGGTACAGTTTCAGCCTAAGTACCACCAGACTATGTTCTCCCTGGTAGGTAACCTCATATTCAGTAGAGATCGGTCCAGAAGACACCATCTGGAACGTTCTTAATTGCATGGGCGTTCGTTTCCCTCGATAACTACAGAGAGCATGAGACCAAGTATCAGAATCATCATCAACAACATAGGGTCTGATTCCCTTTGGTCCAAGATATTTCTTTCCATTTATTACATTTCTTAAAGAAACTATTGCCCCTGTCTCTTGATCAATTTCACAAGAGAAGTTGCCAGCTTCAAATATATTACTGGTCGTTCTCACATACTGAAGAGAATGAAGCTGTCCAGGGTCCAATCTTGATTTCGTATCGTTAAGATGGTATGCAGCGTAACCCAATGGAGGTGCCTTCACACATACGCGCGCCGTATGGGTATATTCATTCCCAATTGAATTTGTTGGCACAATCTCAAAGGCAACATCATCTCCAGTTTCATCGGTAATAAAAGTCGGTACCGTATTTATATCTATGCATTCAGTTACTTTCCAGGGATGAGGATTCCAGACAAGGAGAGTTGTTCCACACTGAAATGTACGTATTCTTGAAGCCAATTTCTGCAGACTCAAGCTGCTAAAGTATCGGCACTTTCCATTGCCCAACCGTACGATTGAATTACCTTATCGTAAGCCTCTGGCACCGAACAACCACCTAGAGAATCATGGAATTGATTAACCAATACTTTTTTCCATGCCTCCTTCATTATCTCATAGGAGCCTTCTTCTGGTTTGACCACCCCTGATAGTACTGAGATCATTTTTTCGGTTCTCATCAACAGGTGCTCAGCACTGTTGTTCAGTCGCTTGATCAAACTGTATGCACTGTAACATCCTATTGCATGGAATTGTAGGTCTCCTTCTACGATAGGGAGATTTTCACTGGTGGTAATCTGAGAGAAGTATCTTCCAACATCGCTGTAACCTACCGAATCATCTTCATTGATAATGGTATCGAGTGTACGCAAGTTTTCTTTCGTGGGGCCACCGCCATGGTTCCCCACTCCATAGAATCCCATTAAAGGAATAGATTCATTTTCTGCTTGAACCCGTAACCCATCAACTTTCGCCTTAAGCCCTTCACCCCAATCACTGGCATTGTTGTAGTTTGGAGGAATTCTAAATGTCAGTACCTTGGTTCCATCAATTCCTTTCCATTGAAACAGGCTTTTTGAAATCGATTTCTCATGTTCTCCGGGGCGCATGAATGTATACGTATCAATTTCCATCTTCTTGAGTATTTGGGGAAGATTGCCATGATGCCCAAAAGAATCAACATTATAGCCGTGCTTGGCAGTTATACCGAACCGAGAAGAGAAATACGATTGCCCATACAGTCCTTGACGCACAAACGATTCACCTGAAGGAGCATTGCAATCAGGTTGCAACCACCAACCACCTACAATATACCATTTACCCCTCTTAACGGCCTCTTGAATTCTGCCAAACAACAAGGGATCAATTTTTTCAACCAGCTCATAGTAATATGCACAAGCTGAGGTAAACACAAACTCATCATGTTCTTCAATCCTATCCAAGACTGAAGCAAACGTAGAACGTATTTCTTGTACGCCTTCTTCCCATTTCCATAGCCAGAGAATATCAATATGAGCATTGCCAATCAGATGGATTGTAAGAGAATCTTTATGCATAAACACCTTTCCTTTGTATGTAGAGAAGTAATATGAACAGTTAGCAATATTAAATATCATGAAGATTGTAACAATACATCTTCATATATGAGATCAAGTAACACAACATAAAATAACCCTACTATTGAAGCAACTGCCATTATCTCCATACGATATCATGGAAAAACCTTTAACCAGCATCATAGCATGTGATGATGAGCGAAACCTCTCCTGATTAAACAGAGCATAAAGGAAGTATCATCAGGAACCAATCATGATCACCTGCTAAAGGCTTGAACAAGATGTTGCTGTAAGTATTCTTGGACGCACTTGCAATCAAGTCGTTCTTTCAATCGCTGTCGATCCATTTATATCAACAGATGGCCCATATCTCCAAATTCCCATCTGGATTATCCGGTAACTATTGCATACTTGATTTCTCAGAAGCAGAAAAATATTGAAGCAGGAGGTAATCGAATGAACCATCTCAGTTTATAACAACTGAACGAACATTGATTGCATCTGGGTTATCTAAATATTCCACTGCAACATTCGGTTCACATGCCATAAGTTCTTACGAAGAAAGAGACTATTCAACCAGAAAACAGCATAGGCTTGAATAGCGATGGTAATTTGTACAAGAGACCTCCTAGACTGATAATGTAACCGGTTACATTTTAGATAGCTTAGACTCGTTTTTTTTGAGCTGTCAAGAAATAAATATCCATGGAGAGTACGACACGCGCGGAAAAAAGAGAGGTGATAAGAAAGTCCCACAGGACTCTGTTACAATGGGTTTACCACAACTCAACCGTAACAAGGACACCATGGGACGAAAGAAGTATACCATAGAGGGACAGGCACGGCATACCCATTTCACTTGGGAACAGAGGCTCCAGCTGCAGGACCACTACACAGGGGCCAACGGATACAAGAAACTACGCTCGCCTTTGATACTGTTATATAGGGGGCAATTGAGGACCTGACCTAGAAGATAGTCGAAGAAACAGCAATAGAATACTACACGGGGAGCAACTATGAGTTTCAGCCGGCAGCCTATACCGTTCCTGAAATACTGCAACCACCTTCTCTCTCTCCTACCAATTTGGTGCAGAAAAAGGAAGAGCAAAGATAGAAGGGATGCTCTCAGTCATGGGAAAAATCGGGTTCATCGGCGATGGCACAATCAGTGACTATGGATTTGGCGCAAAAGGAGAGGCAGCAGAAGAGGTGGTAGGAAGTGAAAGAGCTTCCTTCATTCCGACCAGTAGCGATTGACTGAAGAAGATATTTAGTGGGAAGTTTGAGCGATGAGAAGGGCTGCGAAACCTAGTAGTTCGAATTTCCAAGTTCATTCTAAACATTTCCCCAGCGACCTTAAAGGGAATTGTATCAGCCAAAAGCACTCATGCACTGATAATTGTCTTGCTGTTCCAACTGTGGAAACAATACCAATGAAATGTTCATTCTATAGGAACATTTTACTTATTTTGTTCTTGGCTCAGGAATATATCGCTTCTATTCTATATATACCATGACTGCAAAAAAGAATTGCTGAACTTGAGACAACCATGCTACGTCGTATTTCCTCCTTGCCTAGACGCTTCCGACCGTTTGTTAGGCATAGGGAGATACTTCCACGTACCTTCATGCTCACCGGTCCGAGAGGTGTTGGAAAGACGACCTACCTCCTCCACCATGCCAAGAGACTATCTGACACTCAACAACAGAGAATTCTGTACCTCTCGGCTGACAACCCCACGTTAGGCACCGAGAGTCTTTATGAAATCGTGGCTTCCATCTTTCTTTCAGGCTATTCAGGGGTAATAGTTGACGAAGTTCATTTTGCAAAAGACTGGAGCATACACATGAAAGCACTCTACGATGACTTCCCTAACCATACGCTCTGGATTAGTGATTCATCGTCTCTTTGTCTGAGAATGGGAAAAGGTGATCTCTCTCGCCGTTTCGTGCATATTGAGATGCCACTTCTCTCATTCCGGGAGTTTCTGTACCTCGAAACTGGCGTTGAGTATCCAGTGTACAACCCCTTTTATCCAAATGAAGCTCTTCCTATACAACCTTCCCCCCCCGATATCCTATCTGCATTCAGAATGTATAAAGGTATAGGGACCCGTCCTTTCTATAGTGAGGGAGACTTCAATAACCGAATGCTCTCAATTCTCGATAAAACGCTCTACAGTGACATCCCATTCTTTCTTCCTTCTATAACTGATGGCAACCTTCGGTTGATGAAGGCAGTTTCTGGTACACTGGCTGGTACATCCATTCCTCGCCTTCAGGTCCGTTCTCTCTGCAGCGATTGGGGAATCGGTGCAGACAAACTCTATCAATTACTACAGGTAATGGAATCAGTAGACCTCCTACGTATCATCAGAAAAGAACATACCACCAAAGTAAAAAGTGCAGGCGAGAAACTCTTCTTCTCGGATCCGGCCTTCTACACAGTACTCGGGGGGAGATGTTGGCAATGCAAGGGAAGCATTGGTTACCATGCTCTGCTCATATGGGGGTTATCTGGTTGAAGCAACATAAGACGAGACCACGGGAGATTTTGTCATTTCCAAAATGGGAGCTACAGGCTCAAGTCAAGTAAAAATTGAGGTGGGAAGGCATTCTAAACGTCCCAAAAAAGCCGACTTTGTAATACGTGATGACACCGATTACCCGGGGGAAATACTATTCCCTTATGGTTATTGGGCATGATGTATTATAAAGGTCCCGCTCCTGTTGGCAACCTGAGCTCGATCACTTGCAAGCATAGTTCGGTGAGCTAAGGAGAGCATCAACCTCCTTGCAGAAAATGCTCTTTCTTGTTCAATATCATACATAGAATAATGACCTTAGGATCAGAAAACACATCGATATTGCCTATTATATGCAGAATATATTTAATATTATTTATTATTGTTGTTTATTGATGAATATTAGTGTATATTAACTATGGGTATTTGTTATTTCTACATCTCCTCCTGCTCTACAAAAGAACCTAGGACAATTCCTAGGAAAACGAGACAAAAAAAATTATGAAAAAAAATTGATTATCGTACTAGCAATCACATTGCTAACATCCGGGCTCTTATTCGCAGCACCAAGCTGGGTAGGTGTCCAAGGCACAGCCTCGGTCAAAAAAAGGAATCTGGAACGGAAGATCACACCATTATTCCCATAGGGTTGAACATCGCAGGAACTTTGGGTATTGGCGATGTCCCTGTTGGAATAGGATTTCAAGTCGGTTTTGCCAAGACAGCTATTCATAAAAGGGATGGAGAAGAGTTGGAAGTTGAGGATTATCCTTTGACATGGAATGTCGCAATCGATGGAAAATTCAGACTCGACATGACAGACTTGCTCGCTCTTGAACTTGGAGCAGGTCTTATGTACGAACGCTATGCAAGAACTGGTGAGATTCTAGGAACTGATTATGTAATCAACTTCAACACCCTCAGTGCGATCCTTGTAAGTGATTTACTCATTCACCTAACTGACTCCTTGGCAATTGTTGGAGGAGTTGACGTAGCATTCCCCCTCACTGAACAGGGAGAATACATTCTCGGAGGAAACTCTACTACGGTGGATTATGATGTCAAAGGCTACACGGTTGCGGGAAAGCTAGGAGTTGCTATCAGCCTCTAGATTCCTGCTGGAACATAGTAATCATGAAAGTGATGACCCTACATTTTCTGGAATTCTCTAGAAAGTGTGGGGTTTTTTTATTGCAAAGGGATCAGGGAGAACTGTCACGTTTCCCATAGAACCCGCTAGTCAGGCTACTGGAATCAAGATACCACCATTTCAGTACTGAGAAAAAATATTCAGAAAAACCACATTACCTCTTTATGTAAACATAAAAGCCCAACCTGAATCCGTTCTAGAAATATTCCTTCCTATTTCACTCACCACCCAATTGGCATATTCACAAAACTGGAGTATACCTCATGTGGAGTGATCAATTGAGAAATAAAGAATGGGAACCCAAGCTCTTCACCTTTGTTAAAGAAGGTATTGAGAAAGAGCAAATCAAGAAAGACATCATTAGTGGGATTATCGTTGGGGTAATCGCCCTTCCTCTTGCAATAGCCTTTGCCATTGCCTCTGGAGTATCTCCTGAGACCGGCTTGTTGACTGCAATCGTTGGAGGACTCATCGTCTCCCTCTTTGGTGGTAGCAGGGTCCAGATTGGAGGCCCTACCGGTGCCTTCATTGTAATCATTGTCTCCATCCTTACCACCCATGGCATGGAGGGGCTCCTTATTGCCACCTTCCTTGCAGGAATCATCCTGATCCTTATGGGGCTTTTCAAGATGGGCTCCCTGCTCAAATATATACCACAGACCCTCATCACCGGCTTCACCGGTGGTATCGCCGTCCTGATTTTCATGACCCAGGTCAATGATTTCCTTGGACTGCCAGAGAAAAGCATCCCTAGTGAGTTCCTGGAGAAGCTCGTCTACTATGGAAGCAATCTTCATCTCACTGACCTTTGGTCACTGACAGTAGGCCTTGCAACCATAGCCATCATTCTTCTCCTACCAAAACTTACCAAGAAGATTCCTGCTGTCTTTGCTTCCCTGGTACTGGTTACCCTGCTGACCTCAATACTGGGGGTTCCTGTAGAGACCATTGGAGACCGTTTTGGTGTGATTACCTTCCAGGTTCCCGAGCTCACGTTCTTCACGATCAATAAAGAGATAATCATAACCCTGCTGCCTGCAGCATTCTCCATCGCCCTACTTGGTGCGCTGGAGTCCCTCCTCTCAGCTGTCGTTGCAGACAGCATGATTGGTGGACACCACCGATCGAATGTGGAACTCATCGCCATGGGTCTCGCGAATACTGCGGTCTCCCTGGTTGGAGGAATTCCTGTAACTGGTGCTATTGCAAGAACTGCAGCAAACGTCAACAACGGTGGTCGGACTCCTATAGCCGGTGTTGTGCATGCCCTCACCCTTCTGTTCATCTACCTGGTAGCAATGCCTGTCGTCAAATTCGTCCCAATGGCTGCCTTGGCAGGCATCCTTATCATCGTTGCCTGGAGAATGAGCGAGATACATGTGTTCCTCAGCAGTCTGAAGGTGAACCGGTATGAGTCTGCTGTCCTACTCACTACCTTTATACTCACCCTGTTGACCGACCTTACCATCGCTATCCCGGTAGGATTTATGCTGGCTGTGATCCTCTTCATGAAGAGAATGGCTGACGGGGTGGAACTCAGCCCCTTGATGTACTCCAAGGTCGATGACCAGTTGATCTTCTCCCAAGAGCTTGGCGAGTATGACAAGAGGATACGGATTGTGGAGATCAACGGTCCCATGTTCTTTGGCTCGGTATTCCATCTCTTGAACATTGAAGAGAAACTCGATAAAGGATACAAGATTCTTATCCTTCGTTTCCGCTATGTGCCCATCGTAGACTCTGATGGAATAACGAAGCTGAGGGTACTTCTCTCCGATATGAAGAGAAAGGATATCCAGGTACTCTTCAGTGGTCTGAATGAGAATTTAAAGGAGAAATTCCTGAAGCATCATCTTATAGAGGAATCCTCCATCTTCCCAAACATTGAAGAGGCAATGCATAGTAGTCATGAGAGGCTGAAGTTGTAAAGAATTAAGTTCTTCGTTGTTTATGTGTTCAACGAGTAAGCGCGAAGTGGATACATACAAGACGGTTCTCTTATGCAACGCATAAAAAGTGGCTTATTTCCCCAAACCTACCGCCATGTCATTAAGGCTTCATTTAGGCTCTCTTCTACCCGCTCTCTTGGATTAGTGTATGACCCAAGTCCATGTCCGGGAAGCATGACGTCAAAATCTATCTTTGAAAGCTTTAAAAGCGTTTTGATATACACCTGCTTATCGAAGTCAATAGAGCCATTCCAGCCAAAGTGACCATACCTAATGTACCTATCACATCACCAGAGAAGAGGACCTTCTTTCCCTTCCATGAGATCAAGAACCTGTACATCCAAGGGTATGACCAGGGAGATGGATTGATTGGACTGAAAGGGAACCAACAGTGAACTGCTCATCATCTTCCAAGATTCGATTGACAGATACCGGAGTGAAAACACGATGGTACAGGTAGCCACAGCACCGCTCATCACCCTTCTCCATCGCATCAGCAGTATAGGCATGAGCAATAAGCTTAATTCCGGCATCCTGCAGGAGATGTGCTCCTTGAGCATGGTCATAATGAGGGTGGGTGATCAGTGCAGTTGAAATCTTTCTCGTATCAAGTCCCCATTGCTGCATATTCTCCTGGATTGTTGGCCAAGAATCGCCATTGCCTGTATCGATGAGGATGATCTCTGATCCAAGATCAAGTGCATACACATTGCAATCATCAAAAGGACCGCTCACTTGGCTTCCAGTCAGGCCAACAAGGCTCCCTCCAACTACATATACATCCGGAAGCAACTGCATAGGAATCCCTCCTTTGGAATCATCGCATCTAAGGCCAAAGAGCAGCCTCGATTTCGATGCAGAGCCAATGGTAAATAGGGAGATGCAGTTCTTGGACCTTGAATGTTTCAATTTCAGGAACCTGAATGCATACATCACAATGCTCTTTCAATGCACCACCGGCTTCACCCGTCAAACCAAGTACCGACAAACCTTTTGCACGAGCTACTAATGCTGCACTCAATACATTTTTTTTGCGTTGCCTGAAGTAGATATCCCGATAAAGAGGTCTCCAGGATCACCATAACCATAAACCTGTTGTGCATACACAAGGGAAGGGTCAACATCATTCATGAAAGCTGTTGAAAGTGCTTGGTGACTCGATAAGCAGATTGCCTTTACCGCTCCCTCTAAGTTGGAAGCTATTCGACTCCCTGTCTCTCCCCCCCCAATATTGCTCAATTGCTGAGCTATCATATTTTCTATCGGGCGTTTACGGACAAAGGACTTCATCAGCTCCCCAACGATATGGTCGGCATCAGCACTACTCCCTCCATTGCCCGCAACCAAGAATAATTTTTCTTCTTGAGCTTTCTTCACCACCAGATCCCGAGCCGCCGCCAAATTACTGGTTATGCACTTCAGTTGTGGGTAACGTTCTAGCAGTTGATCCAATGTATATATCATTGCTCTCTCCTCATACTATGGTCTCTAGCAATTCCTAAGGCTGCCATATCTCCCAGCTGTTCTCCAAGCAAGGAAGGTACTATCTCGCAACTTGAGTAAGGGAGGCTGAGAGTCTCCTCGCGTAGCACCTGGTCCATTATTGGTCGGAACAACTCCTCGTCCCTGCTATAGATACTTCCAATGATAATACGCTGTGGATTGAGCAAGTCGATCAACAAAGCTAGCCCTGAGCCCAACATCTTTCCACTCTGTTCAATCACATGCATCGCAGTAGAATCACATTCCTTTGCCAGTTGACAAACCTTTTGAGCACTCGCTGCTTTCCCGGTTGCAATTTCATACAGTCCGGATATACCTGAGCCACTTACGTAGCTCTCCCATGATCCTCTCTTGTAGTAACAATAGGGACCGGTATCAGCCATCCTCCAATGTCCAACTTCTCCTGCAAGGCCATTGGTTCCCCGATAGAGAGCACCATCCAAGATCAATCCAGCACCCAATCCCGTTCCGAAGGTCAGGAAAATGATCGAGTCAAATCCCTTTCCGTTGCCCCAATACCATTCAGCCAAAGCACATGCATTCGCATCATTTTCGAGAAATGTTGGAATACCAAAATGCTCAGACACAATGTCAACAATCGGGATATCATCCAACCGGGTAGATTAGGAGGTGATTGTATTATTCCACGTTTGCTATCAAGTGGCCCCCCCCACAAGAAATACCGATTGCCTGAATATCATTGAGCGTATGTGATGGGTATAAAAGTAGTTCAACCTCTGCAAAGATGCCCTCTATTACAGCGTCCACGCCAGAAGGGGTTAGAAACTTCCGTTTATTGATCAACCCACCATCGCTATCCCCAAGGCTGATAGCTGTTTTCGTACCACCTATATCAATGCCAATATATTTCTGTGATTCCATAGAACACTACCCTATTAGCCTTTCACTGAACCGGAGAGAAGCCCTTGAATGAAATATTTTCCAAGGAAAATGTAGACAAGCAGTGTAGGAATTGCTGCAATCAAGGCCCCTGCCATCTGCACATTCCACTCAATTACCTGGGTTCCTGCCAGATTTTGCAGGGCAACAGTAATTGGTTGGATAGAAGGTCTTTGCGTCAAGACGACAGCAAAAAAAGGAAATCATTCCAAACACTGGTAAACTGCCAAATAAGTACAACAACCATCGTAGGCAAAGAAATGGGAACCACTACTTTTCTAAAAAAAACGCCGCCGAGACGAAGTCCGTCAATCATCCCAGCTTCAAGCAACTCATCAGGCAGCTTTGCATAGTAGTTACGGAACATGAGTGAAGAGATTGGTAAGCCATAGATGATATGGGTCACGATCAGCCCAGACAGATGACCGTACAACCCTACGGTATTCATGGTACGAACGAGAGGAATCAAGATACTCTGGTACGGAATAAACATACCAAAAATGACCAAAGCAAAAATGATATTGGAATATTTGAACTTGACCTTTGCAAATATGAACCCAATAATAGCCCCAAAAAAAATTACCGAGAAGAGACTCACAGGAATTACAAGCATAAAACTGTTCTGAATATTCTGGCCAAGTTTGACGAACGCTTCTGCATAACCCTCAAATGAAATATTTTGAGCGGGAATCCACATCTCGCTGATTCTTACATCTGCGAATGGTTTTAAACTATTATTAAAAAAAACGACATAGAGAGGAAAAAAGGAAAAGGGCAACCGCGATATACGCGAGCGTGTATTTGAGCATCTTGCTTGATTTTTTTTGGTAATCATTCTGAATCCCCCCCCTCAGTGTTGAAATGAGATACGGCACGATTACCACAGCAACCAAGATCAGCATAATAATAGAGATTGCTGCACCTTCAGCATAGTGGTTTCCTCGGAAGGTTGTCTCAAACATAAAGAGTCCAGGAAAATCAGTGACGAATGCGGGCCCTTTACCTGTCATTGCATATGCCAAATCGAATATCTTCAGTGAAATATGACCCAGCACAATCATGGCAGAAAATGTAATCGGCTTGATGATGGGAAGAATGACATACCACATGGTAGCCAACTCTCCAGCCCCATCAATCTGTGCAGATTCAATGAGCTGGTCAGGAATACCTCTAAGTCCTGCTAAGAACATTGCCATCGTATACCCGAGGTATTGCCAAGAGGCTGCGATGATGAGTGCAATAAGCGCAACATTGAAGCCACCAAGACTATAGGTTGAAGTGAACCACCCAAATGTTGCTTCAAATCCCATCATTCGGAATAGAGAGTTTACTCCTACCTCAGGGCTAAAAATCCAACGCCATAGAACACCAGTTACAACAAATGACAGAGAAAGGGGAAATAGATATATCGTTCGCAAGAACGACTCACCCCGTAATTTGGAATAGAGTAGATAGCTGAGAAAGAAACCACCTACGATACAAATAACAAGAAAGAACAGCGTAAAGAAGATTGTATTACGGATATCGGTCTGAAACCGCTGTGAGTCAAACAACCTTTGATAATTCTCAAACCCTACTGAGGTCATGTTTGGAAGAATGCTGTTCCAATCAGTGAAAGAAATCCTAAATGACCATGCAATAAAGCCATAGACAAAAATGAACAGCAAGAGAAGCATGGGCAACAGGATCAACACTGCAAGTCTGCGGTCTTTCTTTGCACAGTACATAAAGCCCCTATCCTATACATAGCACATGATTGTCACCATCATGTAACAATCATTCAATCGTATGGTATTCTCCGCTTTGGAGAATCTCATACCCATTCAATCTAGATATAGTACCTTGCTGTACATTAGCGTACAGCAAGGTACTCCAATACACAAGACAACCTTACTTAGGTGCGTACCGGTCAGCAGCAGCCTGGAACTCAGTAATGGCCTTATCAACGTTCAAGTCAGTTACAAAAACACTCATGATATCGTTGATGCGGGTGAGCCAAGGCTCAGAGATAGCAGCACCATGAGCAACACTAGGAACGATGGCATCGGATGCAAAATCGTCCATGGCAGCATTCAAATAGCGGTCATACTTTGAACGGTCACCATCAATGCGAGCAGGAATGGAACCCTTGATAGGATTGAAGGCATCCTGTCCTTCTTGTGATGCACAAAGTGTCAACCACTTGATGACATTATCCCGATTGGGAGCATTCTTCGGCAAACCAAAGGAGTCACTTAGCATGATGAAGTTGCCTGAAGTACCAGGAGTAGGAACCCAATCCCAATCCTCGCCCTGCTTGAATCCCTGGGAGTAATAATAACCAGCAGCCCAGTCGCCCATGACGTTCATGGCAGCTTTGCCTTCAGCTACATAGCCTGCAGCATCCATGTTTGCAAGAGCAGCGTGGTCGCGGTTGATATATCCCATCATCTTGGCAAAATCATTCAAAGCACTACGTACTTGGGCATCATTCCACTTAACCTTACCTTCCCAAAGTGCATTGTACTTATCTGGTCCAACATTTGCGAGAATTACGCTTTCAAGCAGGTGTGTAGCAGCCCAGATCTCATTATCACCAAGAGCAAGAGCTGGTATTCCATTCGCCTTAAAGACTTCTGCAACACGGAAGAAGTCAGCCATGGTCTTTGGTGGTTGCAGGTTGAACTGTGCAAACAGCTTCGGACTATACCACATTACATTCGAGCGGTGGATGTTCACGGGAATGCTATAGACCTCACCTTCGTAAGAGATGATGTCGATTACATCCGCAGGGAACTTATCCATGTACCCTGCATCTTCCAATACGAAGGTAATGGGTTCCATGAATCCAGAAACTACCCAGGTATCGATCAGTTCGTGACCGGCATGAACCTGGAACGAATCGGGAGGATTTCCACCCTGCATACGGGTAGCAAGAACAGCCTTTGCATTGGTTCCTGCCCCTCCAGCAACCGTAGCATTGATGATTTCGATGCCTGGATACTGGCGATCAAACTCATTGTACATCGCCTCCAAGCCATCAGCCTCACCACCAGCGGTCCACCAACTAAAAATCTCCAGGGTATTACTTTCAGCTTTTGCTTCAGATGCACCCTGCGCGAAGATCATTGTGGTTGCCATCAAGGCGACCAACAGACCAACCATGATTCTTTTTTTTCATAGTTTTCTCCTTTTTTTTCTATGATCAAGACTTCAACGAAGTCATTGTAAACGCAACAATATCTGATCCATTCTCTGCAAGCTAAGCGTAGCAGAGCGAATTGTATGGTAATTGACTTTCCAAGAATGACTCATATGAGTCCAAATAGGTGTTCCATCTCGCTTCAAGAGAGCAAGCCATTCACCCAAATCATGCTGTATCATCTTTTCAAATACGAAAGCATGAACATTTCCATATGCCTCCAGGAATTTCTCATCGCCAAAGGTAAGATATGCATCAAGCATCCCAATTAAAAAAAACTCTGCTTGTTGCCAAAATTCCTTACAATCGTCATACACCACCGAACCATCCAGAGAACCTTCCACGTAGACACCACCATATTCACGATCAACACCATAGGAAACTGCATGATCCAGTATTTTCACAAACATTGGTTCATAGGGCTTAATAGACTTCCCTAATACTCGTAGGGCATCACTCAGCAACCAGAAGAACTCCACGTTATGCCCATAGGAGGTATTATCAAGAGCATTCGGTTTTGCCCCTGAATCATCTGAGAACCGATCCCAGCCCCAGATAATGTCAAATTTGATCTGCGGGGCTACCGACCAATCGCAGTTGAATTGAGGAATCCCGGTTTTATGAACCGGATGCAAAATTCTTGTATTGATCAAGTCAATAATTTCTTCCAGTTTTCTTCGATGGATAGCCTTTCCACTTGCATTGTATAATGCGGTGTAGGCCTCCATGAGATGCATATGTACATCTAGCGTTTTTTTTCGGTCTCCCCCCCCACCGCTACCTCCTGATGAGAGGGTCCAATCGCGTTCGAACATCTCCCAATACCCACCATAGGAAGTCTCTGCAGCATAGATTTGAAGAAGGTCAAAACACTTCTCGGCATACTCCAATGCAAGTGGATCGTCAAAGGTTTTGGCATAGGTACTCAACGCATAGATTGCAAAGGAATGCCCGTAGGCAATTTTCTTATCAATGAGAACCTCATTCTTCCGGTTGAATAACCAGAAGAATCCTTCATGCACAGAATCCCAATAGTGTTCTATCGCAAAGTAGACACCTTTCTTTGCCAATACTGCACAACGTCCATCGAGATCATGATGTAGTGAACATGCCAGTGAAAGGGAGTAGATTGTACGCATATGCGCAAGCAATGATTTCTCATCAACTCCTGAATCCTTGCCTTCAGCGTCCCACTGGGTTAGATACCCACCCCAATCAGAATCCCAAACACGATCGAGCCAGAATGGGAGCAACTCATCATGGAGATGTCTCTTCATTTCTTCTTTCCACGTATTTACTTGTCCAACAATATCCATTGCTTCAACTCCTTTTTTTTCCAACTCACGATACAGACTTACGAAAAAATGCATGATTATCAGAGCAGAGGTAGGACGCATTGCACCCCATTCGACTAAAGGTCTTCATGAACCGCAAATAATATGCAGGATTATCAATAGGAGGCTCTCCCTTGGACCAATCCCAACTCTCTTCTTGCAGGTCCACCACATGAATTGCACAATCTGTTACATGCTTTCCTGCATTTCTTACCATGGAGAGGGATTTTTTCAAAAATCATTGGAGACATTACCGCTGATCCAACAGAGAGATACACTCCCCCTTCTAGATTTGAGACACTCTGTACATAGGAGAGAAAATCACGTTCTGCTGTCCTTCCAATAACAGCTCCTCGGTTTGCTTTATGGGTATAAATGATATCGTGCCCAAACATCGGATGACTGGTGAAAGGTACTTGCGCTTCCCACGCAATTGCCTGTGCGCTATAGCTGGCATATGGATGGGAAATGTGCAAACGAGTTCCAAAGAGCGAGTTGTCCAAGTCAGTAATAAGATCAAGCAGATCCAATGCACTAGATCGTTTACTGGCAGATTCATCCAATGACACTGCACAGGTTTCCAGTTCAGTGCGACTCGGTATTTCCAGGCCACCACGGACAATCATCGCCCCAATGGATTCCCCGTACCCTAATCCTCGTATGCTGAGAACTGCCAA
>JDSF01000222.1_pt1 | contig 33602 bp, 49 predicted proteins | sample 199441 | NCBI WGS metagenome assembly JDSF01 (sample SAMN02592751, study PRJNA231836) | bioreactor metagenome | isolation source: continuous culture bioreactor denitrification-DNRA | place: Germany: Bremen
CACTCCTCGCAACGACGTAATTATACTGAATAAATAAGCTAAAGATTTTTTTCTTAGTTCAAGGATAAAAAAATTGAAAAAAAAGCGGAGCATACTATCTTGTATGTGAGCATTTTGTAGGGTTTTTAGACGCAGAAATAAGGAAAAAGACGCACTTAATGGCGTTTGAAGAGTTCTAGTAGTCGTTTTGACGCCACCCCCGGCGGAGTAACCCCTTTGACGACAGCTTCCTGAATCTGCGGCAGTTTCGCCTGTACATTCTTATTGCTCATGAAGAGCTCTTTGAGATCGTCCATAACCATCGTCCAGAGCCAATCCACAGACTGACGCTGACGTTTATCACTGAACTCGCCACTCGACGTGAGCTTCTCTTTATAGTCTGTAACTATGTCCCAAATATCGCCTATCCCTTCATTATAAAGAGCGGAACACAGCTGAACAGGGACTGTCCAGTTCTTAGACTTAGGGCGGAGGATATGCAGTGCGTTCTGATACTGACCTTTCGCAAGCTCGGCTCTGCCTCTGTTTTCACCCTCTGCTTTGTTGATGATGATGGCGTCCGCTATCTCCATAACCCTTTTTTGATACCCTGCAGTTCATCACCTGCATTCGCAAGCTGCAAAAGCATAAAGAAGTCAACCATGGATGCAACTGTAATCTCCGACTGACCGACACCGACTGTCTCCACAAGGATAACGTCATAACCTGCCGCCTCGCAGAGCAGCATAGTCTCACGTGTTTTTTTTAGCAACACCGCCAAGTGTGCTACCTGCAGGGGACGGGCGTATGAATGCGTTTTCATCACGTGACAGGTCTTCCATACGGGTTTTGTCACCGAGGATAGAACCGCCTGTAAGCTGTGATGAAGGATCGACAGCCAAAACAGCGACTTTATGACCTGTGGAAGTAAGATGCTTGCCGAATGCCTCGATAAAAGTAGACTTGCCAACCCCCGGAACGCCTGAGATACCTATACGAATAGATTTCCCCGTGTGCGGAAGTATCTTTTCAAGCAGGTTCGACGCATCTTCATAGTGCTCAGGGTTAGAGCTTTCTATGAGGGTTATCGCACGTGAAAGCGGGCGAAGTTTACCTTCTAAAAGCCTTCGGAAAGTTTTTCTATATCCATTTTTTCTTTATTAAACAACAACCTCAACCCCTCTTTTCAGAGGGGCGAGGTGATTGAAATACTTATTTTTTTATAGCATCCAGAGTCATTCTAGCTGACTTGGAGATGGTTGTTCCCGGTCCGAATATGCAAGCAGCACCAGCCTTATAAAGCTCGTCATAGTCCTGACGAGGGATAACCCCGCCGCAAACAACAACGATATCTTCAGCGTCGAGCTTTTTTCAGCTCTGCTACAAGCTGAGGGATGAGAGTCTTATGCCCTGCGGCGAGTGATGAAACACCCACAACATGCACGTCGTTCTCCACAGCCATCTTTGCCGCCTCTTCAGGTGTCTGGAACAGAGGACCTACGTCCACGTCGAAACCTGCGTCCGCATAAGCAGAGGAGACTACTTTTGCTCCCCTGTCGTGACCGTCCTGCCCCATCTTGGCGATGAGGATTCTAGGTCTGCGACCCTCTTTCTTCTCGAATGCTTCTATGTCCGCTTTGATTGCGTTAAATTCTGCATCGTCTTCAAACATTGAACCGTAAGCTCCTGATACAAGTTTGATCTCCGCCTTGTGGCGACCGAAAACTTTTTCCATTGCATCAGAGATTTCACCGACTGACGCTCTAAGTCTTGCGGCATTAACACAAAGCCCGAGGAGATTCTCTTTATCATCTTTGCAAGCTTTTGTGATTGCGTCAAGAGCAGCCTGACATGCGGCATTATCCCTTTCAGCTTTCATCTTCTCAAGTCTCTTCACCTGAGAGATACGAACAGCAGTGTTGTCGATGTCGAGTACGTCGATGTCGTCCTCTTTTTTTTCAAGCTGGTATTTGTTAACACCAACGATAACGTCCTTCTTACTGTCGATTGCTGCCTGCTTTCTTGCTGCTGATTCTTCGATCTTCAGCTTAGGCATACCTGATTCGATAGCCTTTGTCATGCCGCCGAGCTTTTCGATATCTGCGATCTCTTTACGGGCACGGTCGATAAGCTCCTGAGTGAGTGATTCTATATAGTAAGAGCCACCAAGCGGATCGACAACTTTCGTTATACCTGTCTCTTCCTGAATAACAAGCTGTGTGTTACGTGCTATTCTGGCTGAGTGCTCTGTCGGAAGGGCGATAGCCTCATCGAGAGCGTTTGTATGAAGAGACTGAGTTCCGCCGAGAACGGCAGCCATAGCCTCAACAGTTGTTCTGATTACGTTGTTATATGGATCCTGCTCAGTGAGTGACCAGCCGGAAGTCTGGCAGTGTGTTCTGAGAGCAAGAGACATAGGATTTTTGGGATTAAACTGCTGCATAAGCTCAGCCCAGAGGAAACGAGCCGCTCTGAGTTTAGCTATCTCCATAAAGAAGTTCATACCTATTGCGAAGAAGAATGAAAGACGAGGAGCAAACGCATCAACGTCCTGTCCGGCCGCAACGGCAGACTTAACATACTCAAGACCGTCAGCAAGCGTGAAAGCAAGCTCAAGCACGTTGTTAGCTCCCGCCTCCTGAATGTGGTATCCTGAGATAGATATAGAGTTGAACTTTGGCATATTCTGGCTCGTATAGCCGATAATGTCAGATATTATTCTCATGGATGGAGCAGGTGGATAGATGTAAGTGTTTCTAACCATGAACTCTTTCAGAATATCATTCTGGATTGTTCCTGCAAGTTTATCCTGAGTAACGCCCTGCTCTTCCGCCGCAACTATATACATAGCGAGGATAGGCAGAACTGCACCGTTCATTGTCATAGATACGGATACGTCGCCGAGAGGAATATCGCCGAAGAGTATCTTCATGTCTTCCACAGAGTCGATAGCAACGCCTGCTTTACCGACGTCACCCACAACCCTTGGGTGGTCAGAGTCGTATCCTCTGTGTGTGGCAAGGTCGAAAGCTACTGAAAGCCCCTGCTGACCTGCCGCCAGATTCTTTTTATAAAATGCGTTCGATTCCTCAGCAGTAGAGAAACCTGCATACTGTCTAACTGTCCAAGGTCTGCCTGCATACATGCTGGCTCTTGGGCCTCTCATGTATGGTGCAAATCCGGGAAAGGTATTAATATTTTCCAGTTTTTTTTCAAGGTCTTCGAGAGTGTAAAGCGGTTTAACATCGATACCTTCAGCAGTTTTCCACTGGAGTTTATCGATATTATCCTGTTTGATCTCTTTCGCCGCTTTCTCTTCCCAATCCTTGATGGTCTTTTTTTGCAAACTCGGCCATCTTGACTCACCTCACTTTATTTGTAACCTCTGACTGCCGCTGCAAATATCAGGTACGGTATCGCAACGAACTCCCATTTATCAGATGTTAAGATAGATCCACTTTAAGTAAAAGTAAATCTATAAGAATCGAAAAAAAAGAGGGGAACAATGTTCCCCTCAGTTGATTACGAATAGGGGTTGATTATTCAACCACAGCCAGTTTATCGCCTGTAACGATAGTCTGGTCAAGCTCTACAAAGAGGTCTTCAACGATACCGTCTTTAGGAGCTTTGATCTCGTTCTCCATTTTCATAGCAACGAGGATCATAAGCGGCTCACCGGCCTTAACTTCCTGTCCTTTCTCAACAAGAATCTTCCAGATATATCCAGGCATCTGAGCCTCAATAACCTGACGGCCTTCAAGACCTGCAGAGTGTCTCATCTTCATGAGACGCTTCATCTCGTCAAGAACCTCAACAGAGAACATATCTCCGTTATCCATAAGTACATCAAAGATATCGCCCTTCTCGCCTATTTCCATAGAGAGGGACTGACCGTTTACTATCAATGAGTAAACATTGTCGCCTGCCATAGCGAAATCTACAGTGTATTCTCTTCCTTCGATATTCAGCTTAAAACAGCTATCGGTCTCCTGAACGAGATCAACGATATATTCCTGCTCGCCGCCATCGACAGTTGCAAAGTAATTTCTTTTAGTTATCATTTATCTCACCCCTTAACCCAGCTTGTTTCCGAAGTTTTCAAGTCTTCCGAATCTCTTCCAGTTAGACTCACCAACATCACGTCTGGTTACGCTTCTCGCGGCAGCAGCTTTTTTTTCTGAAAGAAGCTGTTTGATCGCTGCTGCGAGGATAGGCATGTCCACGTCCTCGTTAAGCTTTCTCTGCATATCTTCCATTTGAAATTTAGTATCAATGAAAGCTGTATCATAGTTTCCTGCAAGGAAAGTCTCATTCTCAAGAACTCTAAGATGGAAAGGTATAGAAGTCTTGATACCGAGGATTCTATATTCAGAAAGGATACGCTTCATGTTTCTGATAGCACCGTCTCTTGTACGGCTCACACAGCATACCTTTGCGATCATCGGGTCGTAGTAAAGCGGAACTTCGAATCCTGCATATGCACCGGAGTCAACACGTACGTTTGGTCCCTCAGGTGAGTTATAAACCGTGATAAGTCCCGGTGACGGAGCGAAGTTGTTTGATGGATCTTCCGCATAAACACGGCACTCAAGTGCGTGCCCTTCACGCTTGATCTCATCCTGCTTGTAGGAAAGCTCTTTCCCCTCAGCTACGAATATCATCTGGCGGACAATGTCCACACCGGTGATAAGCTCTGTAACAGGGTGCTCAACCTGAAGACGAGTGTTCATCTCAAGGAAGTAGAAGTTCTGATCAGCACCAACGATAAACTCAAGAGTTCCTGCAGACTCGTAGCCGATAGCCTTAACAGCTTTAACAGCCACTTCATACATCTTAGCTCTTGTGTCGTCATTGATAAAAGGTGATGGAGCTTCCTCTATAACCTTCTGGTGACGACGCTGGATAGAACACTCACGCTCGAAGAGGTGAAGTGCGTTTCCGTGTGAGTCACCAAGCACCTGAACCTCAACGTGATGAGGCTCGATGATGAACTTCTCTATATACATATCTCCGTTGCCGAAAGCGTTCTGAGCCTCTGAGCTTGCCATTCTGAATGATGACTCAAACTCAGACTCATCGTGAACAAGTCTCATACCCTTTCCGCCACCACCGTGAACGGCTTTAAGCATGATAGGGTAACCAACCTCAAGGGCTGTCTTTTTTAGCTTCTTCGATATCTGTGATAGCATCTTTTGTACCCGGAACAACAGGTACTCCGGCTGCCATCATAGCCTTTCTAGCTCCGGTCTTTGAACCCATCAGTGTGATGTGTTTAGACTTAGGACCTATGAACGTAATGCCCATCTCTTCACACTTGTCAACGAATCCGGCGTTTTCAGCATAGAATCCGTATCCCGGGTGAATAGCAGCACCAAGCTCTTTAGCCAGTGCGAGGATTTTGTCCTCTTTAAGATAGCTTGTGTCACCTTCCTCTTCTGAAACGCAGTAAGCTTCGTCAGCATATCTTACGTGTGGGGCCAGTCTGTCTGCATGAGTATATATCGCAACTGTACCAATACCCATTTTACGACAGGTTCTGAAAACCCTTATTGCAATTTCGCCTCTGTTGGCGACCAGTACTTTTTTTAATATCAGCCATTATGTCACTCCTTACAGCGGCAGGTTATCGTGCTTTTTTTTAGCTGGGTTAGTCTGCCTTTTGTTGGAAAGGAGCTCGAATGCCTGAATGACTTTCGGACGTGTATCCTCAGGGAGGATTACTTCGTCAACAAATCCAAGCTCAGCAGCTCTGTATGGGTTAGCGAAAGTCTCACGATAGTGATCAACTTTCTCTTTCTTAGCAGCATCAGGATCTTCAGAAGCGGCTATAGCCTTACCGAAGAGGATCTGAGCAGCTCCGTCCGGTCCCATAACAGCAATTTCTGCTGTCGGGAACGCATAGTTGATGTCACCGCGAACGTGCTTTGAACTAAGAACGTCGTATGCTCCGCCATATGCCTTACGTGTGATAACAGTAACCTTAGGAACTGTAGACTCACAGTAAGCATAAAGAAGCTTAGCACCGTGACGGATGATTCCGCCGAGTTCCTGCTTAACGCCGGGCATGAAGCCTGGTACGTCAACAAGTGTAAGCAGTGGGATATTGAAAGCATCACAGAATCTTACGAATCTGGCTGCTTTAACAGATGAATCTATGTCGAGAGCTCCCGCCATGATAGCCGGCTGGTTAGCAACTATACCGACTGAGCGTCCGTTAAGTCTTGCGTAACCGATGATCATGTTCTTTGCGAAGTGCTCTTGTACTTCAAAGAAGTTTCCGTCGTCAACGATCTTCTCGATGACCTCTTTCATGTCGTAAGGTTTGTTAGCATCTGCAGGGACGATACTTCTGAGTGCGTCCTCTGTTCTGTTCGGATCATCCTTAGTAGGCATGATAGGTGCTTCTTCCATGTTGTTAGATGGAATGAAGCTGAGAAGCTCTCTGATACGAAGAATAGCATCCTCGTCATTCTCAGTAGCGAAATGAGCCACACCTGATGTAGAGTTGTGAGTCATAGCTCCGCCAAGCTCCTCTTTTGTTACATCTTCACTTGTAACGGTTTTAACAACTTCAGGTCCGGTAATGAACATGTATGAAGTGTCTTTAACCATAAATGTGAAGTCTGTAAGAGCAGGAGAATAAACCGCTCCACCGGCACATGGTCCCATGATAGCTGATATCTGTGGAACAACACCTGATGAGAGTGAGTTACGAAGGAAAATGTCCGCATAACCGGCGAGTGAAAGAACACCCTCCTGAATACGGGCACCACCGGAATCGTTAAGACCGATTACCGGACAACCGAGTTCGATAGCTTTGTCCATGATCTTGCATATCTTCTTTGCAAACTGTTCTGCAAGTGAACCGCCGAAAACGGTAAAATCTTGTGAAAAGACAAAAAACTGTTCTGCCGTTGACTTTTCCGTATCCTGTAACAACGCCATCACCGAGGAATTTTGTACTTTCCATGCCGAAGTTGTAGCATCTGTGAACTGAGTATTTATCAAATTCTACAAATGTGCCTTTGTCGAGAAGCTTATCGATTCTCTCACGGGCAGTGAGCTTGCCCTGTTTGTGCTGTTTCGCAATACGAGCTTCACCACCGCCTAGCTCGGCAGCAGCATTCAGCTCTTGAAGCTGTTTAATTTTCTCTTCCATTATTATATAGCCCCCCTCTTAGTGGTTATAATGTTAAATAATAAAACATAATTTTCATTTATTGTCAATAAACAAAAAAATTGAGCAAAGGTTTATAAGCGAAATAGAAATTATTATATTTATCAATACTTTAAAATACAAACAATTTCCAATGTTGTTTTATAGATATCGAAAAAAAAGCATATTTTAACTATAAATTATAAACTACAGTATTTGAGAATCAAAAAACGTTTTTTAAATTGGCAGCAGCCTGTTTGAAGTCCCATTCCTGTTCGTCTCTAGCCCCACAATAGTTAGACACCGAACGAATCTGAAAACACTTTATCCCCAGCATCTTACAAGCATAACCAAAGGCAGCACCTTCCATATTTTCCACGAGTGCATTTGTTGATTTCTGTAAAATGTCTGAAATAATACCTTCTCCATCTAAAAAAAAGAGACCGTATTGGAATCAGCCACTGGCAAGCCTTTATAAATATCAAAATCTATATATTTCTTTTCTGTAAAACCAAACCCCATTTGAGCAATGGATTGAAACTCACCTTTATAATATAAACCCTCATCAGCAAAATAGTCTTTACCTATAGACACTATATCGCCTATTGATAATCCTTTGCCGCGATACGCACCGCATACTCCTATCAGAATTGCTTCCGTAATTGTAAACTCACTGAATATAATCGGAATTGAAAAAAGCAGTGGGTATTTTGGACACACCTGTAGCAAAGACCGGAATATTCTTAAATTCGCCTTTCATTATTCCGTATCTCCAGTCCGCAAACGTGCAGGATGGAAAAATCTTTCTGCCTTCGCCAACTGATGGAACAAAAAGTGCTTTCATCAGAACTCCTCGTAAAAATCAGGATACTCGTTAAGTATACCACGTGATTCCATAATCCTTCTTGTCTCATTTATCTGGGATAACAGGCGGGCTTTGTCTTGTGAAAGCCGACCGGATAAAGGGACAAAATTCGAAACATGATTAGAACGGAAGATAATATTACGCCCCTCAACCTGCTCAATTATCCCGTAAGATTCGTCAAGGATATCCGCCATCGTTGGCTTTTCAAGGTCGTTGAAATAATCTTTTTTTACGTCTCAGAAACAGTGTAAGGAATGACATAAAGTCAGGGTTGACTTCGCTGATCCACTTTGCGGAATCAGCAATATGTGCCTCTTTCAGCTTTTTTTCCGCCGCCGCCAAGGATAACCATCACCGAAAACTGAAAGCCAAGCTCTCTGATCTGCTTCACCTTCGGCATAATCTTAAATGCGTCCATCCCTTTGTTCATGAGCTTCAGTACATCTTTATTCCCTGATTCCAGACCGAAATATAGTAGTTTTAGATTGAGACTATGCAGCCTCTCCCATTCATCCGTAGATTTCTTCATGATAGCCTGCGGACCGCAGTATGAGCTGTATCTGCGTATGTTAGGAAATTTTTTGTTCATATATTCGAGAATTTCGGCAAGCCCTTCAGTTGGGTATATCGCAGCGTCACCATCTGCGAGAAAAAACTTTATGCACACGCTCTGCATAGGCATCAGATATGGAATCGACCTCACGCTTGACTTCATCAACCGGCTTCAGTTTGAAGTGCTTATCAACATACATGCCGCAAAAAAGCACACTTATTGTATGAACAGCCTTCCGTTATCTGAAAGATGAGTGAATGAGCCTCGCTGGGAGGTCTGTATAGAGGTTCTGTATAGTTTGGCATATTTCTAATTTAAAATACGCCCTGTATAAGCTCTTCAGTCGCATTGTACTTATTAAGTGTATAAAAAATGCAGCCCTTCCGCACCACTCGACCACAGACCGCCGCACTGTTTGACAGCGTATTCCATACCTATCTTGTACTGATCGTCATCGGAAGCACTTTCCATCTTGTTAACCAATGGTTTAGGTATGCTCGCACCGCACATCTGAGTAAATCTGACAGCCTGCGACAGATTGAGAATAGGCATTATCCCTGCGATAACAGGCACTTTTATACCTGCCGCTCTTACCTTCTCAAGATAATGATAAAAATGATAGTTATCGAAAAAAGAGCTGAGTAATGATAAAATCAGCCCCCCCCTCATCAATCTTGCGTTTTAGGTTATCGATATCCTCTGCCATACTCTTAGCCTCAGTGTGCTTCTCTGGATAACCTGCCACACCTATAGAGAACTTATCCCCTGTTGTCCTGCGAATATATCTGACTAAATCAGACGCATACTGAAACTCATCAGAAATGTCTTCCTTAGGCATATCCCCAGGCATATCCCCACGCAGGGCGAGAATATTACTCACCTTCATCTCTGTAAGACTGCCTGCGATTGAGTCTATCTTCTCCTGGCTAGCAGCAACGCAGGTAAGGTGCATCATAACGCTATAGTCATGCTCCTGCTTCATACACTTAGTCCACTCAAGGGTCTTATCCCTCGTAGAACCGCCGGCACCGTATGTTACAGACACAAAATCTGGATTATATTTTCTTAGGTCTTTTATCGTTTTAAAAAGCACCTGCTCAGTCTCTTCTTTTTTTTAGGTGGGAAGAATTCGAATGAAACGGTTCTCTTTGTTTTTAGTATTTCTGATATTTTCATAATAACTCCGATTTAACTTCGTTATATTATTACACACAGTTTATTGACTGCAAGCTGTTTTTTATGGGATTATTTTCTATGATTTTTTTTGCAATATATAAAAAAAATACTAATAACATTCATCGCTTTTATTCTACTGCTTAATCTGATGACTTTCCTCACATCAGGCAGTCCAAAGGCACTTATCAATCCGTTTTTTTGTTAAGAACCGTACTATAAGTATGTATCACCTCAGCAGACACATAGCCCTTGTTGCAGGTCTCGGGTTTATCACTTCCTCGCCTGAGGAGGTAGACCGGCTTGTTATAGAAGCATGTGCAAAATACAAGGCAGACCCGAAACTCATACATATAATGATAGATGTAGAGTCAAAAAAGAAGGCAATTCGCCATATCCCGGACGGGAGCTATGGGGCTTATGCAGGTAATGCCCACGACGTTCTTTGATATATCAAACGGTGATCCGTTCCTTGCCAAAGACAATATTGACGCTGGGGTCAAATATTTTGCCAGACAGCTAAGAAGGTTTAAAAAGATTGAGCTTGCCTTAGCCGCCTACAACGCAGGTCCACAGAGGATCAAAAACGGTCAGGTACCTGACTTTGGCGAGACTAGACATTACATCAAACGTATACTGAGCGTATACAATAGCACAAAATAAATTTGTTTGCAGTCCTAGCAAACAAATTATGTCGTTTCGGCAGAACAAGTACCGCCTCACTCCCTCTCCGCTGAAGCCTACGCTATTATAGCTTCGGTTCGCTACGAGAGGCACTTCCTGTGCCTGGACATTACATCAAACGCATTCTGAGTGTTTACAATAGTACAAAATAAATTTGTTTGCAGTCTTGCAATAGCGATTACTAAACTCAAATAATCGTCATTCTGAGCTGATGTAATCAGCGTAAGAATTTAGAGCCTCCACAATAACTGTATGTACAGATATAGCCATATCAGCCATTGCACCTAGCAAATGATCTAATATTTAGTCAAAACACCAAGCACGTAATCCTTCTCCACTTCAAAAGGTGTCAGTTTACAGTTAGGCTTAGTAAGGGCGTAGTCTACCATAGCCTCTATCTCTGACGGGGAAAGGATATCCTTAAGTGAAACGTCATACCCCACGGCGTCCTGCCATCTGGATATGTCCAGTTCGTGCTTCTGCATCAGTGCAGCAATGATATTGTATCGCTCGACACCCTTCTCTCTGAGCATCTCTAGGTAATATGGAAGCAGAATAATATTGGCTGTTCCGTGGTGTATCTTCTTCTCGTTTGTGAGCCAATATCCAAGAGCATGCAACAGAGTAGTGCCTGTGTGCAGAATCGTAATACCTGCAAGTGATGATCCGTAAAGAAAATTTACGAGTGTTTCATCATCAGAAGTCTCAGCACCGCCGGCGAAGGTAGACATGATAATCTCCATAGCTGTTATAGCGGTGGAATCACTGAACGGATTCGCCTTCACAGAGATAAAGCCTTCCAGAGCGTGCGTAATAGCATCGAAAGCAGTGGCATAGATAACTTTTTTTATCCAAACTGCGGAGAAAGACGGGATCAATAACAGCATACTTAGGGAAGGTATTCTCTTTAGCAAAGTTTACCTTATCCACCTTTTCCGTATCGGTTATGATGGAATAATTATTCATCTCACTCCCTGTTCCGCATGTTGTCGGTACTGCAATGAGAGGGAGAGGTTCGTTCTCCAGCTTGTCTTCAGCCAGAAGCTCATAAAAGCCTTTATTGTTGGTTGCGAATGCCGCAATAGCCTTGGACGCATCAAGCGGGCTTCCGCCTCCGAAGCCGATTATGATCTCAGCTTTATTTTCACGTGCATATTTCGCACCTTTGATTATGGTGTTAATAGACGGGTTCTCCTCTATCTCGCTGAAATAGAAGAAGTCAGTAGTTTTGAAATATTCGTTAAGGTATTTCTTAAAGCCTGTGGAGTCTATGGATTTCCTGCCTGAGACAACACAGACCCTCCTGTATGGTTTAAGCAGTTCTTTAAAATTATCTATAGCGTTGAAACCGAAAAAAAGCCTTTACCGGGCTATGAAAAGCAAATTGTGACATTTTTTATATCCTCTAAAAAAACAAAGGGGACTTTCAAGCCCCCCTTTTTTTTATTATTATACGTTTACTGACGAAAGCCTTGGGACTTTGTCCAGCCAGTTAAGCTTATCCTCTGCTGCACCCTTCTGGATGGCAGTATATGCATCGTATATCTTTCTTGTGTTCTCGCCTATATCGCCGTTGCCCACGGTGATAACGTCACCGTTCTCAAAGATATACTCGCTGACGGGGGGTTATTACCGCAGCAGTACCGAAGCCTCCTGCCTCGATTATTTCGCCGCTCTTCACCATCTCCACAAACTCAGCGATCTTCACACGTTCCTGTCTCACCTTATAGCCAAGTGCAGGCAGAAGCTCCATAACGGATATCGATGTGATCGATTTAAGTATGGAGTCTGTGAATTCAGGGATGATTACCGTACCATCCTTGAGTATATGGAAGTGATTCATCGCACCGACTTCCTCTATATATGTATTGGATGCATCAAGGTAAAGCACCTGTTTAGCATCGAATGTCTTAGCAAATTTAGCAGCTCTGAAAGCCTGACCGTAATTTCCGCAGCACTTCGCACTGCCTGTTCCGCCCTCAACAGCTCTGTGGTATCTCTCAGTGATGAGAAGACGTACGGTATTTTTAAAACCACCTGCATAGTATGGTCCACTAGGGGAGAGCATTACACAGTAAATATAGCTCTTGCTGGGCTCCATTCCCAGAGCATCCTCAGTACCGAACATAAAAGGTCTGATATAAAGTGACGACTCGGGCTGAGTGGGACACCAGTCACGCTCCACGTCTAAAAGTTTCATGACAGCTTCCATCTGGATCTCCACAGGGATTTCAGGCATGCAGAGTGAGCTTGCCGAGTGATTAAGTCTCTTGGCATTCTCTTCAAACCTGAAAGCATACATCTCGCCATCATCATGAAGGAAAGCTTTCGCACCTTCAAAGATTGATTGACCATAGTGAAGTGCCACAGCACCCGGCATGACCTCGATAGTACCGTAAGGGACTATACGTGCATCCTTCCAGACGCCGTCGGTATAGTTCATCAGAAACATGTGGTCGCTTCTCAGCTTGCCGAATGAGAGTGACTCAGCGTTTTTTTATACTGGCAGACTTACGCTGATCCTCCGGTAAAAGTGTCATTTTGATTTCCATAAAATCCTCACCTGTATCTAAAGTGTTAACCTGAGATTATATTTAAATATGTATTACGAGTAAAGGGCTTTAAATGGGGATTTACAAATTTTTTACACAAGACCTGCATAACGCCGACGTGAAATGATTCTTAAGCTTAAAAAAAATAGATTGTCACCTGACCGTATACCTTTTTTGCAGGAGCTATCACCCTGCCTGTCGAAACATCTGTGAAACCACCGAATTCTGTTCCAAGATTCCCTTCCGGCAGATCAACGCCGAGGAGTATTTGCAGGTTGCTTTTGATATCCCACTCCAGTCTGGGTTGAACAACATAGGATGAGTCATTTATATTATAAATAGTCGATAAGTAACAGTTAATCAGCGGATAAACTTCATACTGTAAACCGATAGCCATATAATACTTATCACGCAGAAAGAAATCACCACGCTCCAGCTTCTTAACAAGCTCCGCATCCCTTGCCACATCTTCAATAGAATCAACACCGAGGTTGTTATAATGCAGCTCAAAAAAAACCGTAAGTATTGTTATCCATTGTCAGCCATGAATAGTCGATATTCGCCACAGCCGAGAAATACCGCCTTGAATCACCGTCGGAAACTATAACATCGGTCCTCACAACAGCATCATGCACAGTCCCTGCCAAGCCTCCGCCTATAAAGGCTTTGCCGTAGTGTGTTCCGAATACGACCTCGGCGTCAGTTTCATCGTAACTGTTGCGGAGTTTTACGGAGACGGACGACTCGTCGGACTCCAGTTCTCTGCTATCGACATCACGCCTTGGGACAATAGCTAACTGCATATCGGAGACATAATCTGTATAAGCCTGTACGGTAATCATATCACTGCCGTTTTTATAATCACGGATAACGTCCGTCGGAGCAAACGGGTTCATAATATCTATAGGGTTAAAAGCCTTACCGCCGCCCCATGTGAGAGCCTGCCTGCCTATGCGGATACTGTAATCGGCATCGGAATATTCCATATAGAGTCTGTCGAGTCTGTGATAAGCCTTCTCGCCGTTTTCGTCCACATATTCCTGAGTGAGTGAAAAGAACTGGGCAGAGTCTTTAGGAGGTTTCCTGTCTATAATATTGAAATTTGATGTCCGCCCCTTCAGAGCATCAACAGCGGAGAGATACTCCCCTTTAGAAAAACTATTCTCATAATGTATGTTCAGCTTGATGTCTTCTGCCACTTCGGATTTGACCATGATACGACCGACGACCTTCTCTTCCAGCATGGATGATTCGTCACCGACCAGCCCCATAATACTGGACGCACCGTAAGAGTCTATTGTGGTCAATGATTTCAACAGCCCTTTGACCTCGGCATCGCTAGCGAAGGAAATTACGGGGAGCAACAGTAATAATATAAACCTACTTAATCTGATCATTCTCAATCTTACCATCCTCAGATAGATAACCCTGCCGGCATATTCCATTACCATACTATCATGAGTGGAGAAGATAAATGTTACGTTTTTTTTCCTTATTAAGCCTGACCATAAGCTTAAGCAGATCCTCTCCCGTCTGCGAATCAAGATTGGCTGTGGCTCGTCAGCAAGTATTATTGACGGTTCGCCGACTATAGCCCTTGCCACTGCCACTCTCTGCTGCTGACCGCCTGAAAGTTCCGCAGGTCGTCTGCTGCTCATCTCAGCCAGCCCTACTTCACCAAGTATATCCATAGCTTTTTTGTCTGCTTTCACGCTTATTCACCCCTCGAAGCCTGAGAATATACTCGACATTCTCCACAGCGGACAAAACAGGGATGAGATTGTAAGCCTGAAATATAAAACCGATATTATGCAGTCTGAACTCTGCCATTTTAGAGGCACTCATATTGCCGAAGTCGTTTCCGCCGACGTTTATAGTCCCCTCATCTGCGGAATCTATACCGCCAATTATATTGAGGAGCGTTGTCTTTCCACTCCCTGAAGGTCCTGCAAGAGCTGAAAACTCACCCTTTTCTATTGTCAGAGATACGCCGTCCAGAGCTTTCACAAGGACTTTACCCTGTTTATATATTTTTTTTAATATCAGTAATTTGAACTACAGACACATTTCACCTCAAACATTTCTCATTGTTTCAACGGGACTGAATCCGCAAGCCTTGTATGCAGGGTACAGTGCAACGACTATACCGAGTATAAGTATTGTCAGATCAGCCTTTATCAGATCGCCGAGAGTAAATACCGGATAGATTATTCTGCTCACCGCCATAATGTCCATACCGCTTCCGAATGCCGTCAGATCAAGCCCATTTACCGACAAGTACCAGATGAGCAGATAGGCGGCGATATTCCCTGCAGTCAGACCTATAAAAAATCAGCAGCACTGTCTCGGTCAGAACCATTTTAAATATCCCTGAGGTCTTCATGCCGAGTGCCCGAAGCAGACCAAATTCACGCATTCGCTCGTAAACAGCCATCAAAACAGTATTCACTATACCAAACCCCATAGCGATAAAAAACGACTATGTACCATACGAATATAAACCCGTCGAACAGCTTCAGGTACGCACTGATGGCGGGAAGTACTTCACGCCAGCTCATAACTAAAATATCTTTCGGCAAAACAGTCTTTAAACTGTCAATAAACTCCCGATAGCTGTCGTTCTCTATATCCTTCACAGGCATATCAATGACTATCTCCGTCCCGTCACCCTCTATCCCAACCATCCTTTCAACAGTGTTATACGGCAGAAAAAGATAAATCTTTTCGAGCTGTTTCTGCTCAGCACGAAAAAATCCCCTTTATGCGAAATGACTTTGAAGCTATCTCTCCGTCTGCTCCCTGCATATTCAGAACTATCCGTTTCCCTATGCCTAACCCGATCTTATCAGCCAGAGCACGCCCTATCAAAACCGAGTTTTTTTATCATTATTCCCTGCCACCTCCCCTTCTATTGGGTATTACCGATAAATGAGACACCCTCTTCTGCCTTTATGTCCGTACCGACAACTGTAACACCGTAAGAGTCTCTGGCAGTATTCACCACTCCGTCAAGGCGTATCCTTTTCACAGCTTTGGCACCTTTCGGCAGTCTCTCTTTTACGTGTGCCATTATCTCATCAACTCCACGCATACGGCTGTCTATGGAAGGGTCAGAGATATAGTCACTGCTTCTGACAACTACATGCCCAGTGAGATTATTTATGCTATTTTCCACCATGCTGAACACAAGCCCCTGCATCAAAGCGGCTAAAAAAGACCATCCCCGTGACACCCACAAAGACTGCCGTAAGTATCACGAATGTTCTTCTGAAGTTCCGCCATATATTACGCCACGCCATTATCATAATCACACCGCCCTGACAGCATCGGCAGGCTTCAGTTTTGTTATGCGTAACGCAGGATAAAGAGCTGCAAAGAATGTCACGACAGCAATAACTGAAGGTCCTAACAGCACTGACAAGAGTGACAGTTTTGGATAAAGCGAACCTGAAAGCCCGTACTCTTTCATAAGTTCCATCCCCTGCATAGATATCCCTGTTTTCGCATAATAAAGCGTAAAGCCTATCCCCACGGCAATCCCAAGCCCAAGCCCGGCAAAGGTTATAAACATAGATTCAGTCAGCATCACCTTTATCAGCCTGACAGGAGTAGTCCCCAAAGACAGAAGAACACCAAACTCTTTTGTACGCTCAAAAAACCGCCATCAGAAATGTATTAAGAATACTGAAAGAGACCACGATGATAAGTATACCGTACATCACAAAACCGCTTACCAAATCCATCTCTATGCTCTGCTTTATTCCAGGCTGAAGCTCGTCCCAGCCGAGAACCTCCAGCCCGTCCATCCTGACGGATGCAAGCAGGTCAGCTTTTATACTTGGGATACTGTCTGATGTATCAGCCATAACAACGATACGGTGGGCTGCTCCATTCATATAAAAAAAGACTGCCGAAATCATCATAATCCATCATCATTACGTTTCTGTCGTAGTCTTCAAAGCCTGTTTCGAAAATAGCCACAACGGTCAAAATCGCCGCTGATACCGAACCGTCACGCCCCTGCCCCAGTAGAGTCACTTCGCTACCTATCTTAAGACGTAATCTCTCTGCAAGCAGGCTTCCGACTATTGTATTATTCCTTCCGCAACATCCGACATAACCTCCCTCAATAAGCCTGTCATGTATCCCTGATACATCCCTTTCTGCCGAGGCATCAATACCCATCAGCATAACACCTCTGGTTCGCCCCTCACCCTGTGCCAAAACAAAAGCTTCACCACGTTTGGTCACAGCTTTAACATGCTCGTTCTCACGCAGAACCTTTAAGATAGGGTCTGTATCCTCCACCACCATCCTGATCTTATTTTTTTTATCGTGATAATCCTTTGCGAGTACCTGCAGATGCCCCGAAGAGAGCTTTACGGAAGCGTTTATCATGTCTTCGTAAGTCCCAAGCTGAAAAGAAAACATAAAAAACAAGTATACCGCCGGCAAACGCTATAGCCAGCATAGTCAGCATAGACCTGCGGGGGGTTTCGCCACACATTCCGCCATGCAAGAATTATGTCCCCCATCTCAGCCTCCGATTCTTTTCATATGGGTTGTAGTGAATATTCTATCCGGAAGCGGAGTATTGAATTCAAGCTCGAGATACTTCAGGTTCGTATATCTATCATCCTCTTCAAGATTTTTTTTCATCACCCAGAACATAGGGAACAGCCTTCCTCCTGCCTCTTTGATATCTGATGTGGACAGCTCTTTGACTGCGACCATATCCTGATCGAAAAAACTTTTGTGAAAGGAGGATATAGTCAGCCCTGACCTTCATCTCAACTTTCCCCCCACACGACAGCCGCACCCTCTTTCGGGATGCTCTCTATGGTAAATATGTCTCCGTCACTGCTGAGGATTTTATGATTATAGTCGTCTATCATGCTTTCTGTTTTTTGACAGATCATTATTTGAAAAGTCCGATCCCATCCACGACTGCCCCATCATAGAGGGTGGCAGCTTGATCACCCTGTTAATTGCAGGGTTATATGTCCACATCTGACGACCTTTCTTCAAAGTACCGTTCCCTGCATCTTTCTTCGGTTTTTCAATATAAAAAAAACGCCGTCTGAACGCCCTTTTGACCAAGCCTTGATCGTCATAGACCGCTCGAAATCAGGGCGGTGGATAGTCATTTCTATGACAGAAACGGATGTATCCCCACGCATATGGTTATAGGTTTTTTTTCTACGATATCCGCCGCACTCTCGGCGAATGCCGAATAAGGGAGCACCATCAAAACCAAAGTCATAATCCTTAATAATGTTTTCATAGTTAATTATAACACCAATATTATTTCTTTTGCTTAGTCATAAAATTGACTGGTCAGCCAGCCAGTTTTATTATAAAATAGAGATATGTATAAAAAGAGTCAATGATTAATCTATTGGTTTTTGGTATATCATAGCTGAAAAGGGGCGTAAAAAATGGGTAAACGTGAACAAAAAATCTATTGAAACCACTAACAAAATTCTACTTTCTGCCAAATATACCCTAGCATCAAAAGGATACTCAAAAAACGACCATAGCGGCAGTAGCAGAAAAAAGCTGGGGTCAGCAGAGGTCTGCTACACTATCATTTTAAGAACAAAGAGGAGATGCTAGCCAGAGTGCTGAGCAGCAATATCAATGAAATCTCTACTTCATTGGAAGCCACAGCCTCTGACATTGACACCGTTGAGGAATTTATAGAAATTTTTTATATCTTCTATAAAAGATCTAATGACTGAGGATTCCGCCCTGTTCACCGTCTTCCTGGAAGGGCTTGCGGCATCAAGGGATAGTCAGCTCATACGTGATGAGCTGCACAGAGAATACGAGTCCTTTCATTCTTCGATGAAGAGCTGTCTGTCTCACTTCATTCACACTGATCCCCACTCCGAAGACAAAGACATAGACTCACTAGTCACCGTTATCCTCGGAATTATAGACGGAATAGGAGTCCAGTTCAGCGTAATGCCTGATCTGGCAAAAGATGAAAAAAAACTGGGCTGCCATTAAAAAAAAGCATACTGATCCTTATTGATTCACACAAATAAAATGTCATTTTCTAAGAATATGTTCATTATTCCTTGATAATCAGCCAATACGCAGATAAAATTTGATATTATTCGTTTCAATCTTTTGTCTATTGCTGTTAGCTTTTGAATTATAAATATGGAGTTCTGACATGAAAAGACTGCTCATAGTATTAACTGCCCTTTTGGTAACTGTCTCTGCATACGCCGTAGAAAACCCGTGGGACACAAAGCTCCCCTTTAAAAAATGCAACTATAAAATACAAACTTTCAGGCACAATGAAAGGCACTAAAATGCTCTACGTTAAGAATTATGGAAGGACTACTGCCGAATACTCGGACACAACCGTAAAGGTGATGGGTATGACTCAGCAGACAAAAGAGATAGTCATCACGACACCTGACTGGGAATACACTATAGACCTTATAGAAAAAATCAGGGACAAAACAGGTCAACCCTAAAAAAGCACCTGTCAGCCGAGTTCAATAAGCTGTCGAAGAGTGACAAAAAAAAGATAATCAAAAATGCCGAAAAACAAGGTATCTCAATGATAGCAGGGCTTGAGGGGACTTTGGAAAAGAATGCAGCTAAGATTCTCGGTTACAGCTGTGATAAGGTGGTCGCCATGGGGACAACAGCATATACCATCTCAGGCACTGATATCCCGCTCAGAATACAAGGGGCAACTATGGGGATAACGATAAATGAAGAGGCAACTAACATTTCAAAATCTGAGCCGTCCGCTTCAACCTTTAAGATCCCTTCTAATATTCAAATCGAACATAATAAGCAGGCTGATATGATGATGCAGGCTCACGCCAAGGATGTTATCCAGAACCTGTTACAAGGGAAAAAGTCAACACAAATGCAAGCCCCTGCTCAAGGCGGAGGTCAGCCTCAAATGACACCCGAACAACAGGAACAGATGAAAAAGATGATGCAAATGTTTGGTAATCAATAATATAGTAATTCGGCTAAGCATTACTGCATTATTAATGTATAATTTGACTATACATTATTAAGGGGTACTGCTGTGAAAAGAATAATTAATTGTCTTTTATTCGTGTCATTGTTTTTGACAGGATGCATGGGAGACATCTCAACCGACGCTGGGGATGAAATAGTAACGACTATTCATCCGAACGAAAGCTTAACTGCCAAGTCAGGCAGTGCAAACGGAAGCATAGTAAAAACATACGAAAACACCATCGGAGCGGTTCTTGGTAACGGATATAACTCCGTAAAAGATTCTGCAACCCAACTTGTATGCATAAACTATGACGCACCCTCTACCTTCGACGGAGGACACATAAGCTCCGTTGGAAGATTTACAACCTACTACGACTATAAGAAATCCGAGTCCACAGCAGATATATCATCCAGTATGAACGTCTCTGTGGGAGCAACCGTGGATTACGGTATGTTCAGCGGATCTGCCAGTGGTGATGTACTCAGTTCCACTGAAAAGAGCAGTCACGATGTTTACGTCTACGCATACATAGATGTCACAGGTCCGGCCGGGACAATAACAAATGTCCGCCTAAAAGACGAATTCAAACCGCAATATGATGAAAACGGAGATCCGCTATCAACTAACTATACTCCGTCACAAATATATGATATATGCGGCGACTATTACGCAGGAACTATAACTACAGGCGGAAGACTCCACGCCGTACTGCAGTTCAGCTCATCTTCGGAATCAGAGAAACAACAGATCAAAACTGAGGTAACCGCTGCTCTGGAGAATATGGGCTCTATAACCTCCAGCTCTACGAGTGCCCTCAGCAGCGTCGCAACTAAATACAATGCCACAGTCACTTCATTCGCTACAGGGTGCAAAGCATACATAGTAGGCAATGATATGGAATCATTTCAATCCGCGGTTGACGGTTTCCCTCAGATGGTTACTGACTGCGTGAATGATAAGAATACTGAAGCCGTATCCGACAATCTTTCAAAAAACAAGCCTGAGCAACATAATGAGCATGGCGGCTAAAGTCACATACTTCAGCATGAATTCACTCGTCGAGGCGGCATACGGTTCTTCATCTGTAGTCACAGACCTGTTGAAATCCAAGCAGAATATCGCCACACTTATAAATATGTACACAGCCTATAAAGCATTAGATACCGACATTCAGGCGATACTGGACAGTTCATACCTTTATGACTGGACAGACCCTGCAAAGCTCTCTCAAGCAGAACTGAATGACATACAGGATCAGATCAACCTTTTCAACAGCGGTGATCTGGATACACTTCAAACAGCAATGAACATATGTGCAGGAGCGACATTCAGTTGTGAAGTGCCTGCATCGGGTTTACAGGATATATCAGATATCAGATCCAAACTCCCTTCAAACTCAGGCACATATCCTCATGATTGTCTGGAATTGTCTGAAATATCAGGACTTGATATCGATGAGTCGTACGCAACAATATATCTCAACGGAGATTCAGCTAAGCCGATTTCCGTATGGTGTGCAAACGACAATAAAGGCATTATGTCCACTTATATCGACCTGAACCACAACACGCTGACTACGACACATGATTCGGAAAGCATTACGAGCCCGTTCTATGCACAAGGTTCTAACTCATCAGGTTTCATTAACTATTGGCACTGGAAGAAGCACCATTCGCTTTATTGGTCCGACCTGATGACTGTCTTCAGAAAGATCAAAATACATAACATGGACAAACACTATGCTTATGTTGATATATGCGACACAAAATATGCCACATCTGCTACATACCCTATATCATCGGCGACATACCCTGTGGGGAACTGGTTTGGATGTTCAAATAATGATATTAGCAAATCTCCGTACGGCGGAGGGATCGGCAGTATTGACGGCAGAAGTAAGAAGTCAAACGGCATGACCTTCACAAAGCTGGTGGACTTAACGGGAACACCGTTTATTATCAGTGACGACATGATATGGAGGCTTTCAGGATCAAGTATAGGAGGAAGCTGGTCACTCAGTGACGACAACAAATCCGTCACGGTGCAGGTTCAAGGGAACAACGGCTATTTTCAGCCAAGGATAGGCGGCACAACCGGACCTATAGGGATAAAACTCAGATACCAATAAACATTAATTCATTATCAGCTATACAAATCCCCCAAGGTTAAAACTAAGGGGGGGGATTTTATATTTTAACTGTTTGCCGTCCACATCTCTTTTTGCTAATATACCGAACGCAAAGGGGGGGGATGATGAACCTTGTATCCATAGATAAACTCTCAAAAAACCATGGGCGACAAAACACTATTCGAAGATATCTCCTTCGGGCTGGACTCAGGGCAAAAGACGGCTCTGATAGGCGTGAACGGCTGTGGGAAATCCACCCTCCTTAAGATTATCGCAGGTAAAGAGAAAGCTGATAAGGGGAATATTGCACTGAATAAAGAGTGCAGAATAAACTATCTCTCCCAGCTCCCCGAATACAACCCCGACGACACCATATTAGACCATATTATGAGAGGTGACTCTGATCTTGTCAGGTTGATCAGACGATATGAGCAGCTTTGTGCATCACCGCTGGACAACGAAAAGTATCAGGCAGAGCTTGATGCCACTATGGAGGAGATGAACAAACTCGATGCATGGCAATACGAATATGAGGTAAAATCCATCCTCGGTGAACTGGGGATAAATGACGTTACCCTCAAGCTCGAAACTTTCGGGAGGCATGCTGAAAAAAGTAACCCTCGCTCAGGCACTCATAGACGAAGGGAATCTGCTGATCTTTGACGAGCCGACCAACCACCTCGACATAGACACAGTCGACTGGCTGCAGAACTATCTCAGCAAAACAACAAAATCCATACTGATGGTCACCCACGACAGATACTTCCTTGATTCCATATGTACAAACATTGTAGAGATTGATAGAGGGAACATATATACCTTCGACGGCAACTACTCATACTACCTCGAAAAAAAAGTCTGAAATGGAAAACAGCCTCATGCGTGAAGAGGATCGCATAAAAAATATCCTTCGCAATGAACTGAAATGGCTCAAAAGGGGTGCTAAAGCCAGAACAACCAAACAAAAAGCGAGAAAAGACCGTATCGAACAGATGCAGAACCGACCAAAACTTGCAAAAGAGCAGGAGCTTGAGCTGGAGATCACTGGCCAGCGTCTCGGCAAACAGATATTAGAGGTGGATTCCGTATCAAAATCGTATGATGGCAAACAAGTTCTGAAGCCATTCAGCTACACTTTCAAGCATAAAGAAAAAACTAGGGATCATAGGTCCTAACGGAGCGGGAAAGAGTACGTTCATAAGACTTATAACATCCGAAGAGGAAACAGATACGGGCGAGGTTCGTGCAGGGGTGAACACATCATTTGCAGTTTTTTGACCAGCACAGCAAGAATCTCGATCCCGAAAAGAGACTTATAGATGTTGTGCGTGACGAAAAAAGAGGTCATACACCTGCCAAACGGCAAAACCATAAGTGCAGGTCAGATGCTCGAAAAATTCTTATTCCCATCGATTATGCACCATACTCCTGTCAGAAAACTATCCGGCGGCGAGAAACGCAGGCTTCACCTTGTCCTTATACTCATGCAGAACCCAAATTTTCTCATATTAGACGAGCCAACCAACGATCTGGATATCAAAACTCTCTCCGTTCTAGAGGACTTCCTTGTGGATTTCCCGGGTTGTCTGCTGGTCGTATCCCACGACAGATGCTTTATGAACAGAGTATCGGACAACCTGCTGATTTTTTGACGGTAACGGCAACATAGAAACTTTTTTCGGTGACTATGACGACTATCTCATCGAACGGAAAGAGAAGAGTGTCAAAATAAAAAAAAGAGGCTGAACCGAAAAAAAACAGCCGAAACACCGAAACCGAAAAACAAGCTGACATACATGGAAAAACAAGAGCTGCAAACCATCGAACCCGACATAGAAGCCATGGAGAGTGAAAAAGCGGAACTGGAAGCCATTCTCAATAAAGGCGGCTCGAATTATACGGAACTTGCCGAAACTCAGGAAAAGATAGACAGCCTCGAAATGAGCATACTAGAGAAGATGGAGCGTTGGGAATATTTATTGAGCAAAGAGGCTTGACATTACCGACCGTCGGCACTATCTTCGTATGGTTGTTCTCAGTCATTCTGAGACGGTATACTGGCGTAACATTTTCAGTTAGTTAGATAATTATTTTATTTGCACATAAACGATTGCCCTGCCCTGAAGCCCTGTTTCATCAGTATTTCTTCTGTCAGTATGACCAAATTTTTTCTGCAATCTGAGGTTTAATAAATGAATTCATTGATTATTTTATCAGCCCTGTTCTCTGCGGCACTTGTCGTGGCATCGATACTATCCAGTAAAATTATTACCCTGTTCGGTTTTTTTTGTACCTGCAGGAATTATCGCATATTCGATCACTTTTATCATAACCGACACAACCAGCGAACTATACGGTAAAAAAAGCTGCCGACACGGTTGTGCTGTCAGGCTTTATATCCTTAGTTGTGACATTCCTTATGATGCAGGTGTCGATTCTGCTCCCCAATGCACCCTTCTGGACAAACCAAGAGGCCTTTGTTTCTGTCATAGGGAGCACTTCAAGGATAATCATAGCCTCACTTGTCGCCTATCTTATAAGCCAGTTTCATGATGTATGGCTTTTTCACCATATTAAGAAGAAGACAGGCGGCAGACACCTCTGGCTCAGGAATAATGCTTCCACCGCCATTTCCCAGTTCATAGACTCATTTATCTTTATCACCATAGCATTTTACGGTGTGATGCCTATCTGGCAGCTTATTTTTGGTCAATGGATAATCAAAATGACCATCGCAATAATCGACACTCCTATTGTATATCTTCTGGTAAACACACTCAGGAAGAAAACAAATAATCTGCAGACCACATAGGAAATTAACTATGCACTATATGAAGAGATTAAAAAAAATTCTGGATCGCTGCTGCATTAGTTACTCTGATTTTGTCTGCTCACCCCTCAGCCATTGCAGAAGAGGATGACGGCAAAAGCGGAACATTCAGTATAGTCATGGAAAATGATATCTTTCACAGCGACAGGTACTATACTAATGGAGTAAGGGCTTCCTACCTTGCAAAGCCCGGCAAGCGATCAGAGTGGGCACGTAGAGCCGCAAGGCTCTTCCCTCTTTTCCCTGAGCAGGCAACTGTGCAGGCGAACTACGCCATCGGTCAGAATATGTATACTCCGAAGGATATCACTGAATCCAACCCTTCACAGTCGGATCGTCCATATGCAGGCTGGCTGTACGGCTCAATTGGCTTATCGCAGAAACAGGCAACTGGCTTGATCAATTAGAGCTTACCGTAGGGATTGTCGGACCTGCATCTCTTGCAGAGGAGACTCAGAAATTTGTTCATAGAAATATAGGCTCAAAAAAACCTATGGGATGGGATCACCAGCTTAAAAACGAAATCGGGGTAAATCTTGGTTACCAAAGAAGCTGGAGAGGTCTGATACCTATGAAGATTTTAGGTTTCGACTTCGACCTGACCCCACATGCCGGCGGAGCTATCGGAAACATATACACTTACGCCAATGCAGGAGCAACCGTACGCTATGGAAAACAACTGGTACTAGATTATGGACCGCCGCGTATACAGCCCAGCATGCCGGGATCTGAATTCTTTGTACCACAGGAAAATCTACGCTGGTATGTCTTTGCAGGTATAGACGGACGAGCAATCGCACGTAACATATTCATAGACGGCAATACTTTTGAGAACAGTCGCAGTGCCGATAAAGAACAATTCGTCGGAGACCTGCAATACGGAATAGTATTAACCAAAGGGAAACTCAGAGTAAGCTATACGCACGTTATACGCTCCCGAGAGTTCTGGCATCAGAGCAATCAGGATCAGAACTTCGGTGCTGTCAGCGTTTCAATGCAGTTTTAATTTTCTAAATAGGATCAAACTATGGATATCTTTCTGCAGATATGGGGAGGAAGCTTTTACCTGCTCAACAAAATCTTTTTTTGCAACAGCAGAAGGTAAAAAAAACGGAAATCAAAAGACGCTTAAAGATACTCGGATGGTCTGTCTTTCTCCTAGGCGTCCCACCGTGGGTTATCATTCTCATATCAAAACATAACTATATCATCGCAGCCGTTGAGTCCGGAGGTATACCTTCAATGATACTCGGACTATATACAGTCTATTATCCAGATAAACCTCTCAATAAAGAATTAGATAGATTCGCTTCTATATCAATGTACATATTCATAGTAATCGGTGTTAGTTATAGCCTATTCGAATATGGTGGGCTTACTGCATTCTCACAGCTCTTAGAGATGGGGACGATCATTGGTTTTTTTTGGCTGGTAGCTACCTGCTTGCTAAAAACAAGCCTTATGGCTGGCTATTCTTTATGTTGATGAATATTTGTGTAGCTGCTTTGATGTTTATTCAGGGGAAACAATTCCTCGGCTTCCAACAAATAACTTCACTGTGCTTTGTAATATACGGATATTTAACAGCAATCAGAGCCTCACAAAAGACAACAGCTTAGTCACACTTTCTATTTCGTGGACATAGCAATCAGGACAGGCTATTTTCGGGCTTTTTTCGTTCCTGTTATAATAAATATCTTCCAAGTGTTCATCACGCCTGAATCTCCCAGCGTGATATTCTGCATCGACCCTGCTTATACCTATGTCATTCAGCATCCTGCTATCCATAGATAAAAGGTCTTCCTTCTCTCTACGTCTCAGAAAGTAGTTTTTTGATTAAGGCTTTGATATTCATACATACAGTCATACAATAACGACTGATGTTTATTCTTGAATAAAATTGACATCTGATTAATAAATGGAATGCATCTTTTTTTTATACTGCCCCGGTGTCATGCCGTATTTTAGCTTGAATTGCCTTGTGAGGTGGCTCTGATCTGCAAACCCCGTGTCTAAGGTTGTGTCTATAATGCTCTTCCCCTGCTTGATCATCCTTTTGCTTTCTCTAGTCTGAGCTGCACGAGATATGCATGAGGTGACAGCCCCACATCCTTTTTAAAAAAAATCTGATGAGGTGAAACGGAGTGCAGTTAACTTCATGTGCCAAATCATTAAGGCTGATATCATCTGCATAGTATGAATTTAGAATATCAATTATTTTCCTGATACGCCTCTGCTCGCCTGTCAGGCTTTTCTCACTCATCTTTTTAGTTCCGAAATTGAAAAGAAGTTTGGCGAATGTTTCAATGAAGACTGTCTGAGTCTCCAGCGTGGATGCCGAGTATCTAACAACATCATGCAGTCTCAGAAGGCTATGCACTACGGATTCGCTCTTATACTCTGCCGTGGTAAAAGTTACTTCGGCGGTTTTTTTTCATCTATCTGCTGAGACAATTCCTGCAATTGGTCATGGTCGAGATAGAAGTTAATCAGATACCTGGATGACACGTCCATTACGCTGTTTGAGTGAACATCTCCGGGGGCAATAATGCTGAGTTCACCGGGATAAATATAGTGTGAGCTTCCGTTATAATTATATTTTTTCCGCACTTATAGTATTAAGCCAGATGCAGTAAGCATCGTTAAAATGCGGAGAAAAAACTACAAGTAATATCATTGCAGGTAAAGAGCTCTAAACCACCGACATTACGAGGGATATAAAACTCTAACTTGCTGCTATCTATAACTGACATACACTATTATAACAAACTCTTCTATCTATGTGTTGACCATTTTATATATCAGACATATATTCTCTTATAGAATTATTGTAGCTTTCTAATAAAGTTGGAAACTGAAAACGGCGTAAGTCATTGATAATTTCTTCAGGCAGGCACGATTTTTTTCAAAGTTGGAAACTGAGATTTCGGTTTCCGGTCACTTTTTTCACATCAATATTTTTTCTAATAAGTTGGAAACTGGAACATTTATAAACACTAAATTGTGCTTTCGTAAAAATGTACTATACAATAAGAGCTACGCATCTCTTTCATATCAGCTAGCATTCAATATTTTTTGAATAATAATCAACTAGTAAATCATTTTTTTTATGTTTCTTGAAAATTGGCCATTCAGAAGCATAAAACCAAATGGAATAGTCAATCTCTATACTTTTTTTTCAATATGCTCTTTTGCTATATTTACTTCACCAACCAAAAGATAAACTGCAGCTTTTTTCAATATCATTTTTTATATTCATCTATCTTACTTAACAACTTTTCCTTATCGACTTTTTTTCCCTAAAAAGTATTTTGCACATTCATAGTTATATAATAAGTGAGGTAAGGTAATCTTTGATATATCAACAGATTTTTTCTATGTGCTCTAATGATTCTTCCCAAAAAACCATTTTGTAAGTAAAAAATAAGATATAGTAATCGGATCATTTGGATCCTCAATAATATATTTTTCTATTAATTCCTTGGCATGCTCGTGATTATTTTCTAGCATTGCTAAATCTATCTTGAACTTTGTTGACTGAAGAAAATCATGTTGGTTCATTAACTCTTTGTATTTACCCATATCTTCTGTAAGAAAGTACAATCCTAATAGATTTTCAAGATTATTAGAACTAAAATTATCTCTACATAAATATTGCTCATATTCATTAATAGCTTTTCCAATGTCAGTTTTTTGTTCCAATCCAGTACTTTGTTTTCAAATTATAAAAACGCGAATTTATAGGATACTTCTTTTCGCAATGTTCAAAAATCATATTAAGGTCTTTCGAATATCCTAGCTTAATTAAAGTATCAATGTATTCTAAGTAAGCATGGTATTGGTTTTCATATGTTAATTTCCCTATAACATCATTAAAGTATTCTTTTATTTCATTTTCAGGACTCTTTTTTTTCGAGAAAATAAATATAAATTCATAATGACGACATCGCTATATAAAGGATATTTTGCAGTAATCAGCCGTGCCTCTTCTTCAATTTCTTCTGTGTATCCACACTTATCAAGGGTTACATAAAGTTTTCTAAAAAGAGTAAAGTTGTTAACAGTATCATTTAATTTAATACTCTTTTTGTATAAACAGATTACATCAGAAAAAAGAATAATCACTATGAGCACATGTTTTCTGAAGTTCCAATAAAATTATATCAGCTTTGATTCTATATAAATTATAATTATATGGATCAACCTCTATAGCTTTCTCGATGTACTCTAACTTAAGTTTGAAATCAGTAATTAAATTTGTCACAAAATAGTAACCATTCACATCGTTTGGATCAAGATTTATGAATTCTTCATAACATTCTATTGCTTCACTTTTTTCTGTTCATTTCAATAAGCGCTTGTGCCTTAATACGCAAAAGTTTTTTTTTTGAAGAAAAAATGAATTTTGCTTATGACTTTGTAGAGAATTTATTTCATCAACTAGCTCTTTATAATTTTTTTTACTTTCTTTTATCTCATTCAAAACAAATATATGAAAACTCTCTTTACGGCTTAAATTACAATTTTGACTTATTTTATGACTACTGAATGAATTCTGCTCTTGCTCTTCATAAACGTCTATTAAACCTTGACGGCTAGAGAAATGCTTTGTGTTCTTCATTAGGTTAACGTGCTTGGTAATAAATGGCGATTTTATTATTTTTAGGTGAGGGTTATTGATGATATTATCAATTAATGCTGTTTTCTCATAAACAAAGTTGTTCTTAATTGGAAGTTCACTTGGTAAAAGAGAATCGTGTAATTCCGCCATAAGCTCATCAAAGCCATCAACCTCAACAAAATAAACTCTATCCTGCCAAAGTAACTTTTTTAACTTCATCATTTATTTTTTTCACCTTTTCTAAAGCACCAATAAAGCCCTTGTTTTAAATAATCATCGTTTTTTTTAATAAATTTGTTAGTACCTCTAATATTGACCTATCGTTTCCACTGTATCCTACAATAATCATTCCGTAGTCTTTACTGAACTCAACTAACTTATTTTTCATGTTAATCTCAAGAGATTCTGTTTCCCTGACAGTGCTTTTAAGATCATCAAATAAATAGTCTCCATGGAGCTTTATTATCTTCGGTCTAGAAGAAGTAATAGTAATGCTATTAATTGACGAATCATGGGCACACACTATGGGCCTTAACGTTGAAAAAAGTATAAAAAAGCTTCGTTTAATAGATCATCGAAATTTGTTGTAAAAATAGTATTAAAGAAATTATTACCAACTAAATTTATTAAATATGAATAACCAAGAAATGGTTTCTTGTTGCCCACTTCATTTTCAATAAATATTCTTCTCTGGCGTGGTAAATCATATTTGCGTTCAAACAATGAAGAATACTCATGTTTTGGATTGTACCAGTTTGAATGTTCATTACAGAAATACTCTTTTGCTTTTTTCTTCAGTATAAATTTCATCCGGTTTATATTGACTATAAATATCTTCTCTCCAAGAGGATACTAAATCACCTGCACTACGAATACCAGACGTTATAGATGCTCCGGCTCCTATCAATAAACTGTAATTTGCAACTTTATCACTCCGTGTTTTAAGATATGTTATAATATCTTTGACTGTTCTTTTCTTGTTTTTTAAGTTCATTTGTTACCATAAAAAACCTCAACTTAGCTGATTCAAGCAAGGTAAACATCTACTAAATCCACCTCGTTTATGAATAAATATACCATATGCGTATAAAATCAGACCTCTATTTCTTATTGATATATTTTAAAAGCCGTTTGTTTATTTCCATAAGAACATTATTAAGATTAATACCTAAGCCATAAATATTTGGTTTCAATTCTAACATATCCAGCAAACACATATCATTATCAAACAAACCTCTATCTCTTAATTTAGTTTTAGTGTTTAATTCTATATTTTCTATAATAATTTTTAAGTCATCTTGTTTAATACCATCAATTATTATGTCCAGAACTCTTCCGAGCTGTGAATCGTCAGTAACTTTTTTCTAAATTAATAAAAAAAACCTTCGCATGACGCCTTCAGATTAAGTGGAATTTTAGTGATTATGAGTATCGGAACTCCACTATGAAAAAAAACGAGAAGCTTTGCCATTCTCACGTTTTAGTAAACTTTTTTAAAGGCTTTGCAAATGGTGTATAGCAAAAGATACAACCATTCATACTTATTTCTGCAACCTCACATATAAACTCTTCTACGTATCTATTGGTTGGAGCTATTATTACACCTTCAGGTCCAATTGCTTCAGCAATTTTTTGAAAAAATTACCCGCTATGAAACTGTTTATGTTATCGAAATTAGTATTCTCAAAATACCCATCTCTTCCTGGTATAAAATAAATAAAAAAAAGCATGTTTATCGTTAGGAGACACTGCCTGAATTGATGATACGTGATAACCCATAAGTTACTCCTTAATACCTAAATACATGGTAACTATTTGATTTATAAAATACGAGGCTCCAAATATATCCGCTCTGGTTTATCAAAATCATCTCTTATGTCGGCATATTTAGGATCGTACTCGATTTCTTTATCCTTATAATAGTAAGCCTTATCTCTCCCATAGCATTCTGTCGGAATAGGTAAACACTTCCCTAATGAACGTCGGCGAGCATCATATACTATAAGCTTACCTTTCTGACATTTTACAACCGTATCTGTTTCTTTATTCATTTCCAAATAATTAGCAAGCTGCTCAGCCCCTTCATTAGCCCTTGCTTCTCTATATGTAGTATAATCTTTTGTAGTGTCTTCCTGTACAGAATCACCTAACCATTTGATTTCTATCAAAGAGAGAGCTTTAGAATTTGACCATGCTATCTTAATATCTACAGGATGTGTTTCATCAACATTTTGCTCTGGTTCAACATCACAAGACCGAAGTTTTGTTTTAAGAAATTGAGTCAATGATTTTCTCATAATATGTTCAGGTTTATTACGTAAGATCATTCTCTCTTTATCATGCCATATGCCTTTTAAAATATCGCAAGTTGAAGACTTCGCAAAAGAGTGCTTATATTCCTTTAGTGCAGAATCAAACTCTTTAAATGTAGAATCAACATACATGCTTTTACTGATTTCAGCAGAGTTTTCTATCAAAAAACTTCTGATCTCCTTTTTTGAAAATACTCGCTATCGCTTGGGTCAAAAAACATAACAAAAAAGTAGATTCAAACCATTCAGGCAACTCATTAAAAGAATTAGCTAATACGCATTTATGACCATCACAAATTACAATTATATCTACTGTGTGATCTTGCCACTCTCCACAACAAAAAAATAAAATCAAAATTATTGTGTATTTCGAGATTTAACTTTTCTAAACCTTCTTCAAAATAAAAACAGTATAATTTCGCTTTTATAATATCTGGAGTAACTTGAAAATAAATATGTTTAACTATCTTAACTATTTCCAAATAAATATTTTCATTGAAATCAGGAATACCTCGTTTAATATCCGCTAAGACTAATTTTTTATAGGCAGCCTCAAGCTTACTTCTAGTTACAATCATCAGAACTCCCTTCAAGCTGATACTGTAACCAAAGCAATGCCGGCATTAATAAGCTACTTTTTTTTGTCACTCAAGAAGCACTTTAATTCGCTATATGTTTGATATAAATCTTCAATGACGCTCTCAGAAAAAAAGCATAGTAGTTCTCTTTAAAGAGCGGTTATGTGAAAGTTCTGGAAAACTCATAACAGCAGTTCTCATCTCAGCAATATTGATATCAGCTAAGCATGAAGAGGCCGTTCTAGTATACTTCGTTCTGGTTTGAAATAATGAAAGAGGTGAAAGCTTATGAAATAATTTATAAGTTTCTTCTACAACAAAGTAATAGCCGTCTTTTACTTGCACCTTCCCTTGCTTTTCTAATATCGCAAGTGACTCTGAGAGATCATGACTATAAGGACAATTAAGAGACGTTATAGAATACTCATAACCCCACTCAGAGTACTTTTTGCCATCATACATCGCTAGCAAGCATGATAAATATGAAAGTATCTGAATTTCACTTTCACTAAGATCAAGCCCAAACTCAGAAACAGATAGCAATATACTAATTACATCAAAAGAGGCTTGGTGCTTAATCATTATCACTCACACCTTCCAATTCTTTCTCAATATTTGCAAGAGCATTTTCAAATAAATCTTTGCCTTCCTCCTGCACATCTGAAAGTTGACACCAATCAGTCATATGAACCATAGACATTAAGTCATTAGAGCATTTTCTCGCTAGTTCTCTTAGGAATTCAGAACTATTTACATTTGCCGTCATAATAATATTATGACCATTTGCAATATGCCTATAAAACATTTCTCCTGCTTTTTTCTCATAAGTAATATCGAGCGAGCCTTCAGGAGTATCAATAAACATTGTTGTTCTATTCCCCTGAGATGAAAAAGAATTTAAAGACATCCTAAGTGCTATATCCAAGAAAAAATCTTTGACTTTCAGACAATTGGCTAAACTCATTTCTTTCACTACCATTGATTGAGAGATTTATTGATACTCCCATGTTTGTTATGCCTTTATGGAAATTCATTTTCACATCAAGGTCTACACCAATAAAAGCTTTAGCAAGCATCTGATAAGACTCAACAAAGCTTGTTTCAGCTTTCTGATAAACGTTTTCAATTTTTCTTTTGCAGTAAAGAGTTTTTCTTCTTTTTAAGCGATCTC
>JDSF01000223.1_pt1 | contig 33269 bp, 29 predicted proteins | sample 199441 | NCBI WGS metagenome assembly JDSF01 (sample SAMN02592751, study PRJNA231836) | bioreactor metagenome | isolation source: continuous culture bioreactor denitrification-DNRA | place: Germany: Bremen
CTGCCAATCCAAATTGCAACCCGCCAATCTGATTAGCCCCAGCTTTTTGTGCCAATGCCAATAGATCGCCAGCAAGATCAACGCGCGTGGTTTCAACATTCAAGTCATTATTAACTCGATAAGCGACAATTTCACGCCGCCAATTAGCAGGAGTCGGCCGTGGTGGCACACTCCACTCAGGCCGAATCTGGAATTGACCGGTGGCCAGATCATCTCTGGAGATACCAAGAACTGACAACATGTCCATCAAAGATTGCATGCGCCGGTTATTTTCAGCCAAGGCGACACCGGCATCTACTGATTCCGTCACAACTCCCAGGCGCATCTGCAACAGATCAGGCTTTGCCTTAATGTTTGCATCAGCTGGACAACCAACTGAGGAAGTGAGTCGTTGACACGACTGTAGTTATAAGTTTGAGGCCCGCAGGAAGTAAGCAACAATAAAAACAATCCACCAAGTAATATTCTCATCAACATAATTTTATCCTTCGTTTCTGTCAGATATGATCAAACTTTCTGACGCTGTAAAATCGTGAAATAATAGTCATGACAATCGATCATCTTCTCTCTCTGAGAAATTTCAAACTGCCCTTCAGGCAACTCAGGAAAAAACCGATCCCCTTCAAAATCATCAACCAGTTCAGTCAGATAGATCTGATCAGCTAAATTCAGCCCCTGTCTGTAAATATCCTCACCACCACAGATAAATATTTGCTCTGCATCGGCTGCCAGCCTTGAAGCCTCTTCCATATCGGCAGCAACTAAACAGCCAGGCGCAGAATAACCACTCTGCCGACTTAGAATAATGGTTTTGCGTCCCTCAAGTGGCTTGCCGATCGATTCATAGGTCTGTCGGCCCATCAATAAAACGTGCCCCATGGTCAACTCACGAAAGCGACTAAGATCGCTCGGCAAACGCCAAGGCAATTGACCGTTACAACCGATCACCCGATTCTTTGCCATAGCAACGATAATAGAAATCACCATATATTCTTAAATCCACAGAGCATTTATTTCTCTGCGTCCCAATGTCTCAATGCTACCCCCTTGGTCTTTCACTTACGAAAAAACCACATCACCAACGAAATCAACCCACTGACCAGTAGCATACTTGTGATCGGGAAAAACATCTTGAAACCCGGCCTATCAATAATAATATCACCCGGTAAACGCCCAAAGGGGATTTTACTCACCCAAGGCCATAAAAGCCCGATGACAACAATGGTAATACCTATAAGAATCAACGACTTTTGCATCAGATCAGCCGATATACCACTATTGGTAAAGTTGAGTTCCTTAGATTTCCAAAAGAGTCTCCAACGAGGTTAAACATAAAAAAATAGAATAGCAGAAATCAGAACAAGAGGAGTGAAGATATTAACCTATCACTGCGCCCGCAACAGCGCAGATCAGAACCACCCCCCAGGAAGGACATGATTTAAATTGTAATAACCATAAGGCAAACAGAGCCAATAATAGTTCGAACAGGTTATGGATGCCACTGGTCAAAACCGGATCGATAAAGGCAGCTGCCAATAAACCAACCACTCCGGCATTAACACCAATCAGAACTTTTCGGACCTGTTGGAATGAGCGCAATTTATCCCAATAGGAAGAATCCCGACAACCAGCAAAAAAGAAGGGAGAAAGATAGCAACAACACAAAGAAGAGCACTCCACCAACGCACCAGGCCACTCTCCATAGCAGCACCAAGATAGGCTGAAAAAGTAAACAATGGCCCAGGCACCGCTTGAACTGCACCATAGCCTGCCAAAAAAAGATCCTTGTTCAGCCAACCATTATCAACAACCTCTGCTTGTAGCAGCGGTAGGACAACATGACCACCACCAAAGACTAAAGATCCGGCCCGATAAAAACTGTCAAATAAAGCAGGAAAGTGTCCCAAAGAAGCAACCACTGGCAATCCAACCAATAGCAAGAAAAATAGCACAAGACTTCCCAGCGCCTGAGGATGGTTCGCAGGAAAAAGGTGGCTTTTCTCATTGCCGGTTTTATCTGCAGAACTGAAAAATAGATATCCGCACAGAGCCGACAAACCAAGGGCAGCTAACTGTCCAAAGACGCCCACAGACAAATAGGCAATCAAAGCTGCCAACAGTGCAAGAATCCTTCTACCTGAATCTGGGCAAAGTTTATTTGCCATCCCCCAAACAGCCTGAGCAACGACCGCAACAGCTGCAATTTTCAACCCGCCTAGCCAACCTCCCGTGGTGGCTGTCTCCCCTATTGTTTCAAGACCGTAGGCAAACAGAACGAGAACAATGGCAGAGGGAAGAGTAAAGCCAGCCCAGGCAGCGATCCCACCGCGCAATCCACCTTGAGATAGACCGATCCCAATACCGACCTGACTGCTGGCCGGACCTGGAAGAAATTGACATAGTGCTACAAGATCAGCATAGACATCATCTTCCAACCAACGCCGACGTTCAACAAACTCTTGACGAAAGTATCCAAGATGAGCAACCGGGCCACCAAAAGAGGTGAGTCCAAGCCGCAGGAAAATTTTGAAGATCTGGCCAATGGAGATATGGTTCGTGCTCTCATTCATAACTGAGCATTAAACCAGAGTAGACACCAAATTGGTATACGTAGAACTAATTTTAACAAATGTGACGCAGTCTCAATGGGAATCATGGAAAACATGCCAACAGAAAGCATGACATTATTGTCTTTCTAAAACCCTTTTATCTATCACGCACTTGCGAGGTAATTTTCTACAACTCAATCATCTCTCCAAAAATAGATATTATCCGTGGATTGGCAGATCTAGAACCAAAATAAAGGCTATTTGCCACCAAGGCACCAAGAACCCTGACCTTAATAATTTGTTTCTCTTGGTGTCTTAGTGATGAGCTTTTAGTTTTCCCCTGAATCTTCCACTGAGTTATTAATCTGATTATCAAAATTCATCTGAGATATCACAATAATCATGGATTCCCTGAATGAATATGCGGTATAGTCCCGAAATTATATAACGTCAGGCGATGGTATAAGGCTCATAGATTAGGCATCTGAAAATGATTTTTTTTCGCTTCATCTGGACCAAGTTACATCTTCTTTCCTGATTCCCAATAATCCCAAAACATAATAATAAAGAGTCTTGAAAATGAATTTTGTCGAAGAATTGACATGGCGCGGCATGATCCACGACATCATGCCAGGAACTGACGAGCAACTCCAAAAAGAGATGACATCAGCCTACGTTGGCATAGATCCGACAGCTGATTCACTTCATATCGGCCACCTGGTCAGTGTAATGATGCTCAAGCATTTCCAAATTTGCGGACATAAACCGATAGCGCTGGTTGGAGGCGCAACGGGAATGATCGGTGATCCTTCAGGAAAATCGGACGAGCGCAACCTGCTCGACGAGAAAACCCTCCGCCACAACCAGGACTGCCTGAAAAAACAGCTCGCTAAATTTCTTGATTTTGAGTCGGATGCTGCCAATGCTGCCGAACTGGTCAACAATTACGACTGGATGAAAAACTTCGGGTTCCTCGAGTTTATCCGTGATATTGGCAAACATATTACAGTCAATTATATGGTCGCCAAGGACAGCGTTAAAAAACGTCTCGGCGAAGATTCAAAGATGGGACTCTCCTTCACTGAGTTTTCATACCAATTGGTTCAGGGAACCGACTTCTTACATCTGTATCGTGAAAAGAACTGCAAATTACAGATGGGTGGTTCTGACCAGTGGGGAAACATCACGACAGGGACGGAGCTTATTCGCCGAAAAGAGAGCGGTACCGCCTTCGCTCTCACATGTCCGCTCATCACCAAAGCTGACGGCGGCAAATTTGGGAAAACGGAAAGTGGCAATGTCTGGCTTGATCCGAAGTTAACAACACCTTATAAATTTTACCAGTTTTGGCTGAATGTCTCTGATGCCGACGCTGAGAAATATATCAAAATCTTCACACTCCTCAGTCAAGAAGAAGTGGGCGCTCTGGTCAAAGAGCAGGAGGAAGCTCCACACCTTCGTCCACTGCAGAAACGCTTGGCCAAAGAAGTCACCTGCATGGTTCATGACGAAGAAGAATACGATAAAGCAGTGGAAGCCTCACAGATTCTTTTTGGAAAAGCAACGACCGAAAGCCTGGCAAAGGTTGATAAAGAAACCTTCCTTTCCGTCTTCGAAGGGGTGCCAACTTACGAGATCGAACGTGCTAAACTTGAAGCAGGAGTTCAAATCATAGAGTTACTGGCGGCTGAAACAGCAGCATTCCCTTCTAAAGGAGAATTGCGCCGCACGATTAAGGGCAATGGCCTCAGCCTGAACAAGGCAAAGTTAACCGATCAGGAATACGTGATCACTGTGTCAGACTTGATCAATGAGTCATACATTCTGGTGCAAAAAGGCAAGAAAAACTACATTATCATTGAAGCGGTGTAACAATTCCTAAGAGGAAAACAGAATCACCGATATCAAAAGCGCCTTGTTTCCAATCGAAACAAGGCGCTTTGTATTTAGTGCCTATCCCAACGCTTCATATAGGGATGTCCTCCCTTTTTGATTTAAATCTGTACAGAGGATTTGGCTTGCTTTCTTGCCATAAAATCGAATAGAACCTTCAGTCGTTTAATTTTAGATCGATAACAAAAATAAAAGCTTTTCCACCAAGAGCACCAAGGAATCTGCCCTCAAGAATTTTGATTCTCCTAGTGAACTTAGAATCTTAGTGGCGGTAAATATAATATTCAGTCAGGAGAATAGATTTGCAGATCGTATTCGGCATCGATTTTGGGACCACCAATTCGGCGCTTTCAGTCTATAGAGACGGCAAGGTTGAGATTGTTGCCGTTGATGAAGACAACCGGACAAGCAGCTTGATGCGCTCAGTGCTCTACTTTAGTGAAGACAACGAAATCTTTACCGGCGCTGACGCGATTGATCAATATGTTGAAGATGGAGCATGTGGGCGCTTCATGCAGTCGATCAAAACCTTCCTGCCGAGTACCAGCTTTCACGGCACCGAAATATTTGGCAAGCGCTACGGCATTGATGATCTGGTTGCGATTATTCTGAAAAAATTAAAAGCACGTGGCGAAGCACATGTCGGATGTTCAGTCGAGAGTGTTGTCCTGGGACGGCCGGTCGTTTTTTCACCCGATGCGGCCAAGGATGCTGCGGCAGAAAAGTATCTGGAAAAGGCTGCCAGAAAAGCTGGTTTTAAAAATATCTGGTTTCAATATGAACCTGTTGCTGCGGCTCTAGCCTATGAAGAAACCTTGCAGGCAGGCCAGGAACGGGTCGTTTTTATCGGTGATTTCGGTGGAGGGACCTCAGATTTTTCAATTATCCGCGTTAAAGGTGGCGCGTTTAATCGTGTCGATCGCCGTAGTGACGTCCTCGCCTTGGGTGGAGTCTATGTCGCCGGAGACAAATTCGATTCCCAGGTCATGTGGGACAAGGTTGCGCACCATTTCGGCCGCAATGCCCGCTACAAATCATTCGGGGCACAAGAGTGGTACGACATCCCGGCTAACATCATTTACACACTCTGCCAATGGCATCGCATCCCTCTTTTACGTGACCGCAAAACCCGGGAACGTATCCGCGTAATCAAACGAACGACTGATAACGTACAGGCCATCCAACATCTGGAAAATATCATCGAGGATAATTACGGTTTTGCTCTTTTTCAGGCGATTGAAAAAGCCAAATGTGAGCTGTCCTCCGATGAGCTGACGACAATCCGTTTCACAGAGACCGACCTCTGCCTCAACGAAGCAGTTTCTAAACATGAATTCGAAACGATCAATGCCAATAACTTCGAAAAAATCGAAAAATGTATTGATGAAATTATCGCTCAATCAGGCTAACTCCAGCTCAGATCGACACCGTGTCACTCACAGGTGGGACATCAAAAATACCTCACATCCAGAAACTTTTTAGCGATCGTTTTGGCCAGGACAAGGCGGAAAACCGCGATGCATTCACCAGTGTTGTCCACGGTCTGGGAGCGAGTGTGCCATTGTTTGCTTAGACTCTGGCATATCTAGAAAAAGGCAGAAGAAAAGCAGGGGATCTCTTTAAGTCAGTTCCAGTGATAATAAATCAGTGAATCAACTGAAGAGACTCTTCGATGGCAGCGTCGAGGACTCCGGCATGTGCAGCAAAATCGAGCACAGTAATCCGCTCGCGAATCGCCCGGGCATTCAGTGCGGCGAGGATATATTCATCCCTGCTCAGATTGAAGGCATCAAGACTGAATGGAGCACCAACACGGGTAAAGAGGTCGGCAAAGTATTCTGGTGATCGCACCTGACTGAACAGACCTTGAAGTGACTGCCAATGCTGCGGCAGAAGAGTATCAAACTGCTGTAATGCCGATTGTTTACGACTGAACTGTTTGGCGACTTCATCAGCATACGGCCCCCAGATCCCCGATATTTGTGCCGACGTTTCGACAAAGGCCTGTTCAGCACGTCCTTTTAAACTGTCAGGGTTTACTTGTGTCAGCAATCGGTAACAAGCAGCCGAAAGAATAATCCCCAAACCGACCTGAAGACCGTGTAGTTCTGGTTCTCTTCCGGTGAGTGGTTCACGCATATCCCAGAAGTGAGAGACCAGGTGTTCTCCTCCCGATGCAGGGGCACTCGATCCGGCCAGACTCATGGCCACTCCAGAAATCAGCAACCCATGAAACAGACCGTTAACAGCCTCTTCATCACCATTGCCAATGGCCTCTGGACAATCAGAATAACTGTGCTCTACTGCCGCCATCATATTCGAAGGTAAGCCACAGTAACCATCACTGAACAAAAGAGATTCTGACTGCCAATCGATATCAGACACGACTTTAGCTAAAACATCACAGAAACCAGACTGGCGTAATTTAATCGGAGCCTTTTGGATGACTGTGGGGCGGACATATATTCGCTGGGGTGGCGCCGCAGGCAAGGTACGTTTGACACCCTTGACCTTGATAGCTGCAATACTGGACGTGTAACCATTCATTGATGGGGCCGTCGGCATGCTCCAGAAATCGATCTCTTCATGGAATGCTGAATATTTACCCAGATCGTTAATCGTTCCTGAACCGACTGAAATCACCAAAGCTGCGTCGCGACATGCTTCACGCACCTCATCGATTGTTTTATCGTCAGCAGAGGGTTCTTCCGGCAAAACAAATGGGATGACACTCACTCCGACAAGAGTTAACTGCTTCTGTAATTCAATCCCTGCAACGGCACCCGTTTGGGGATCATAGAGCAAAAAGACCGGTTTATCGGCATAAAGAGAACGACAGTCCTCCGCCATAATTTGACAGGCATCTTCTCCGCTATACAGCGTTACTTCCGGTGTCGGATGCACACCACCACAGGTACATCCTGAGAGGCATATTGCAGGGTCAACAATACGGGGATGTGTTCGATCAACTGACATGAATGCTCCTACTTCTCACGCTCAACCAGGCCCTTGACAAACCAACGCTGCATAAACAGAACAACCAGAACCGGGGGTAACATGACAATCAGTGCCCCAGCCATCGCAATATGCCAGTCGGGTGGGTCTTCAGGGGATGGCAACAAGTGATGCAGACCAATAACCGCTGTTGTCATCTTCGGATTGGTGGTAATCAACAGAGGCCACAAATACTGGTTCCAACCGTAGACGAATTCGATAACAACCAATGCGGCAATATTGGTCTTTGACAGTGGCACGAGGATTTTCCAAAAAAAGGTCATCGGTGAAGCACCGTCCATCTTCGCTGCTTCACAAAGTTCTTCTGGAATCGTCAGAAAAAACTGGCGGAAAAGAAAAGTACAGGTTGCTGACGCGGTCAAGGGCAAGATCAACCCGGCATAGCTATCAAGCAGACTGAATTCGAGGCTGACCTCAATATCGTGCCCTGCAAACCAGCTGACAATACTATCCAATCCCAGAAAATTCCAAACTCCTTGAAGTGGTCCAAAGATGTTGGCGGCCATTTCGTAAGTTGGAAGAATCCGGACCTCAACTGGTAACATCAGAGTACAAAAAACCGTAGCAAAAGCAACGGTACGCAGACGATAATCGAAATAAACAATCGAAAAGGCACCGAACAGAGAAACCACAATTTTACCGATCGTAATTCCACTTGCCATGATAAAGGAGTTGAACAGCTGCGTCCCCAGGTCGCCACGAGACCAGGCTTCACCGATATTATGAAACAGTTGGTTCCCCGGAATCATCGACATCGGTACTTTTGAAACATCTTCTATTGGCAGGGTCGCAGCAATGATGGCATAAATAATCGGAAAGCCGACGGCAATAATCCCGAAAATCAAAGCGGCATAGGTAAAGAGATCAAGTTTTGGGGTCTTTTCGACCATCATAATGTGTCCTGTCATGCGACAATTGTTGTATTCAGAGCCATCCAAACAGATCAAAACAAGGCGTAGGCCGAAGAGAATAGGCTTCTATTATCAAGGGCTACAACATCGTATTGTTCTGTTTGGGTGACTCCCGCAGGGCAAGGCGATAAAAAACCATCTGCGGTGTTGCACTCACTTGAATTAATCAATTAGTCCTGCGTTCGCGCGCCTTGCATCTGGTTCTTTATCGCCTTGCTGAATGCAACAAGTGACGCAAGACAGGACACAACTACCCCGTATACTGAACTTTACGTTCAACAAATTTGAATTGTAGTACTGTAATCAGAACAATCAGTCCCATCAAAATAACCGACTGGGCCGATGAAGAACCAAGGTTTAAACCGATAAAGCCGTCCTGATAAACTTTGTAGACCAGAATATTAGTCGAACCACCAGGACCACCCTGGGTCACTGCGTGGATAACACCAAACGACTCAAAAAATGAGAAGATGATTGTCATGACAGTGACAAAAAACATGGTTGGTGACAATAGTGGAAAAGTGATCGACCAGAATCGTCGCAACGGGCTGGCACCGTCCATAGCAGCGGCTTCAATTAATGAATGTGGAACCGCTTGCAAGCCGGCCAGAAAAAAGACAAAATTATAACTGATATTTTTCCATGAACTGGCCAGAACAATCATAAACATCGCATTGGAACTGTTCAGCAACGGGTTCCAGTCGAGACCAAACATTTTTTCCAGTCCGATCGCGACAACCCCGTACGAGGATGGAGCAGAAATAGCCACAGAATCCCAGAAATCGCCGGAGCAATGGCATAGGGCCAGATCAGCATGGTTCGCGTCAAGGCGGTAAACCTGAGCGCCCGATTCGCCATTGTCGCCAGAAACAAACCGCAGGTGATCGAAACAACAGCAACCAGACCACTAAAGGTCAATGTCGTTAAAATCGATTTCAAATAGAGCGGATCTGAAAATAGTGCAATGAAGTTATCAAACCAGACAAAGCGAGTTCGGAATCCGAACGGATCACTAACCTGAAATGACGCAACGATCCCCTGTATTGCTGGCCAGTAAAAAAATGCCGCTGTTATTAATAACTGAGGCAGGATCAGCAAATAGGGCAACGAACGAGTTTTGAAATAAGAGCGTTTTTTGATCATAGGCCTATCGTAACAGGCATTCAGGAGCATCTTCAATAAAGAAGATGCTCCTGAATGGATCGGGGTAATCTTTTTTTACCTTTGCTTACTTATTTATAAATATTTTCAAACTCGCGCAGTTTTTTATTGCTGCGAGCAACGGCGTTGTCCATCGCTTCTTGCGGTGTTTTTGAACCGTTCCAGACCAGTTCCAACTCTTCATTGATGATATTCCGGATCTGAATGAAATAACCAAGGCGCAGACCGCGGGAGATCTTGGTTGGGTTACGTCGAGTCAGCTGTTTGATACCAACTTCCTGAAGTGGGTTCTTGTCATAGTAACCTTCACTCTTAAGTTGCTTGTAGGCGGCCAGAGTGATTGGGAAATAGCCGGTTTCCTTATGCCAGAGAATCTGTGACTCACTACCAGCCAGATGCTTAAGAAAAGCAGCAACACCAGCATAGTCTTTCTTAGGCAGACCTTTAAAGATCCACAGAGAAGCTCCACCGATAATACTATTCTGAGGCTCAGCCATCCAAGATTCAACAGGTAGAGGTGCAACGTCCCAGGTAAAATCTTTGACCGCTTTTTTCAGTTTTGCAATACCACTGATAGAGTCAATATAGACACCAGCATTCTGTCCAATAAATTCAGATTTAGGTCCCTGATATTTCTGGCCACCATAATAGAAACGCTTGTCAGTCATCCATTCTTTAAGGCGGGCAACATGATTGACAACCTTGTCGTTGTTGATCATCAATTCAGTATCGAGGCCTTCGTAACCATTTGACTTGCTTGCAAAAGGAATATTGTGGATGGCACTGTAGTTTTCAACTTGAGTCCAGGATTGCCATGCCGTAACCAGGCCGCCCTCAACACCAGATTTAACCAGTTTGCCAGTAATCTCGCCCAACTCATCCCATGTAATCGGCTTGTCTTTTGACAACAGAGGAATACCAGCTTTTTTAAATAGGTCAACGTTGTAGTACATAACTGGTGTTGATGAGTTAAATGGCATCGACATCAGCTTGCCATCAGCATTCATGTAATAAGACAGAACTGGCTGCAAATATTGTGACCAGTCGATCTTATAACCCTTATCTGCCATCAACTCATATACAGGGTAGATCGCTCCTGAGAGCATCATGGTTTGAGTACCGACCTCGAATGATTGCAAAATATGTGGCTGTTTCCCAGCACGCACAGCAGCAACGCCGGCATTCACAACCTCATCGTAAGCCCCCTTATAGGTCGCAATAACTCGATAGTCGGACTGAGAATTATTGAAACTGTCGACAATACTCTGAACAACCTCACCACGTGCGCCACGCATAGCATGCCACCACTGAATATCAATTGGCTTGGCAAACGCTGATCCTGCCGTACTGATCAACATTCCAACTGCCATGGCTAACCAGAAGCATTTAATTTTGGACATAGGTTTCCTCCCAAATAAGGTTAATAACTGGATCCTGCCTAAAACAAATCAGTGATTTTTTGCCATGACAGAATCATCTTTAAATAAATAAAACAGCTTTTCCTTCTATCAAAAATAGCTCGGAAACAAGATTCGTCAATTATTATTTAAAAATTTATTTAAATACTTGGGGAATTTGTTAGATTATTATTTGATTTGCACATACCGGAACAGACTGGAGACATCATATGGCCAACGTCATCTTAAAAAATGTCGTCAAAAGCTATGGCAAACTCGAAGTTGTCCACGGCATAAACCTGGAAGTTAAAGACAAAGAATTTGTAGTTTTAGTTGGCCCTTCCGGATGTGGTAAATCAACCGCACTCCGCATGATCGCCGGACTAGAAGATATCACTGATGGCACCATAGTCATCAATGACCGAGTGGTCAATGATCTGGCTCCCAAAGACCGTGATGCCGCCATGGTCTTCCAAAATTACGCTCTCTACCCTCACATGAATGTTTACAAGAATATGTCCTTCGGCCTCACCTTGAGAAAAATGCCAAAGGACGAAATTGATAGACGAGTTCAGGAGGCCGCCGACATTCTGGAACTGTCAGAGCTCCTCTACCGCAAGCCACACGAATTGTCCGGTGGTCAACGTCAACGTGTTGCCATGGGACGAGCCATCGTCCGCCGCCCAGCCGTTTATCTGTTTGATGAACCTCTCTCCAACCTCGACGCCAAACTGAGAACCCAGATGCGTCTGGAAATCAAGCAGCTGCACCACAATGTGCAAAACACCATTATCTACGTCACCCACGATCAGGTTGAGGCGATGACTCTGGCCGACCGCATCGTCGTTATGCGAGATGGTTATATAGAACAGGTCGGCAGCCCTCTCGAAATTTTTCAGAATCCGGCAAATGCCTTCGTCGCTGGATTTATCGGTTCCCCACCGATGAATCTCCATCCGGCAACAATCATCAATGAAGGAGACGTTCAAAAGGTCAAGTTGAGCGATCACCTGGAAATACCGATCCCGAAAAAGAACGGGACCGATTTTGGTAACGGTAAAAATGTCATTATGGGACTACGAACTGAAGATTTGTTCATTGCCCATGAAGATGACAAGTTAGACCCAAAAATTCATTACAGGATTGAGGGAACAGTCAAAATTGTCGAACCGTTGGGGAATGAAACCAACTTACACATGGATTTGAATGGTGCCAATCTGATATGCAAAGCAGAAGGACGCCGTATTTATGAGGTTGATGAAAAGCTGGACATGACTATTGATCTAACTCATTTGCATCTGTTTGACGCCGAGACAGAGCAATCGATTTACTGATTTCCTCTTTTCATCTGCATAAAAAAAGCTCTGCTGCCGTAATGGCTGCGGAGCTTTTCTGGTTTTAAGTTACGAAGTAACGTTAAACACTCTGCGTAGCGGCAATCTCTGCTGCGCGAAGACAGGAGGTTAAGCGACCATCGAATTCCTCTGTTGCTGGGACCTGTTGCATACATTGCTCTGTTGCAAAAGGGCAACGAGTATGAAAAACACAGCCTGAAGGTGGAGCCAATGGCGAAGGTAATTCACCAGTCAGAATCACTCGTTCCTTGCGATTATCCGTATTGAGATGAGGAGTTGATGCCAACAATGCCTGGGTATAGGGGTGACGAGGTTGGGTAAAGATCTGTTCGGTCTTGCCGTACTCAGCGACCTTGCCAAGATACATGACCATAACTTCATCAGCGATATGACGGACAACGGAAAGATCGTGAGAAATGAACAGATATGCCAGGTTCATCTCCTCTTGGAGATCCATCAAAAGATTGAGAACCTGAGCCTGAACAGAAACGTCCAGAGCCGATACAGGCTCGTCAGCAACCACCAGCTTAGGCTCTAGCATCAGCGCCCTGGCCACGGCAATCCGTTGTCTCTGCCCCCCGGAAAACATATGAGGGTAGCGATTGTAATATTCAGGTCGCAGACCAACTCTGTCCATCATCTTACGGACGCGCGCTTCGCGCACATCCTTACTGTAATCACTGTTAATAACCAGCGGTTCTCCGATGATCGTACCGATTTTTTTCCGTGGATTAAGCGAACCGTAAGGGTTCTGAAATATCATCTGAACCTTCTGGCGGGCGGATTTCAAGTCAGCATCAGTCGCCTTAACCAGATCATACTCGTCAAATTGTAAAGAACCGCTAGTCGGTCGTTCAATCATCGTCACCTGCCGAGCCAGAGTTGATTTACCACAACCCGACTCACCGACCACCGCCAACGTCTTTCCTGCTTCAACATTAAAGCTGACGCCATCCAACGCTTTAACAATAGCGGCAGGTTTAAAAGGCCCTTGAGAGACTTCATAGAAACGAGTCAGATGCTCGGCTTTGAGGATTGGATTCTGTATACTCATGACTGCGGCTTCCCTTCAGCATCCAATGGGGTATGGCAACGAACCTGACGACCATCTTCTCCCGTAGTCAGTAATGGAACCTCCTGGCGGCAGCGATCCGTTGCAAAGCGGCAGCGTGGATTCAACAAACAACCACTGGGTCGATCAAACAACCCTGGGACCACCCCCGGGATTGTCGTTAAACGTTCATGACCGACAGAACGTTCTGGCAAAGCCTCAAGAAGAGCTGCGGTATAGGGATGGCTCGGTGAATCAAAGATATCTGGGACAGGACCGGTTTCAACCACCTGCCCTGCGTACATAACGACAACCCGGTGAGCGGCTTCGGCAACCAGAGCAAGATCATGAGTGATCAACATCAGAGCCATGTTGCGCTCACGCTGAAGATTGAGCAACAAATCAAGTATCTGAGCTTGAATCGTAACATCAAGTGCTGTTGTGGGTTCATCGGCAATCAGCAGACGTGGGTTACAGGCAATTGCCATGGCGATCATCACGCGCTGGCTCATCCCTCCGGAAAGCTGATGGGGAAATGCCCGCAGGCGCGCGGACGGGTCGGGAATACCAACCTGTTCCAACAGCTCGATAGCCCGCTCACGTCGCGAAGCCCGGCTGCCGCCTTCATGAATTTTCAAAGCCTCGGTGACTTGATAACCTGTTGTAAAACAGGGATTAAGACTGGTCATAGGTTCCTGAAAAATCATCGCCACATCACGCCCGGTGATTTTCCGACGCTGTTTGTCCGACAAGGAGAGGAGATCCTGTCCAGCAAAATCAAGCTTGTCAGCAGTCACTCTGCCGGGCCAGTCGATCAAGCCCATGATCGCCTTTGATGTCACCGATTTTCCAGAACCAGACTCACCGACGATTCCAACAACTTCCCCTTTATCAACAGTCAGGCAGACCTGATCAACAGCTCTGAAGGGATTTTTTTCACTGCCGAATTCTACAGTCAGATTCTCTATCTCTAATAATGCCATTAATATCGTTCTTTCAAATAGTTGCGATTAAACTGCTCAACAGGCAAAAGACCATCAACGCTTCATCTTTGGATCAAGGGCATCTCGCAGGCCATCTCCCATTAAGTTAAAAGCCAGAACTGTCATCAGGATCATTAACCCCGGAAAGGTTACAACCCACCAGGCTCGCTGAATAAACTCCAGGGCATTCGCAAGCATCGACCCCCACTCAGGGCTTGGGGGTTGAGCACCAAGTCCGATAAATCCAAGTGCTGCTGCGTCCAAAATGGCATTGGAAAAACCGAGGGAAGCTTGAACGATCAAAGGAGCCAAACAATTGGGTAAAATCGTAATAAAAATCAGCCTCATGACACCGGCACCACTGACTCGCGAAGCGGTGACATAATCTTTAGAGCTTTCAGCAATAACCGATGCTCTTGTAATACGGACATAGTGCGGCAAATACGTAATGGCAATCGCAATAGCTGCGTTGATCAGGCCAGGCCCGAGAATGGTGACAATCGCCAAAGCCAAAAGCAGGCTTGGCAGGGCCATGATGATATCCATGGCACGCATGATCAGGGTGTCGGTCAGTCCTCTAGCATAGCCGGAAACAAGCCCGATAATAGTCCCGATTATCAATGATAAGGAAACAACCATCATTCCGATAAACAACGACATCCGGCCACCGTAGATCAAGCGGGTCAAAATATCTCGACCGACCTCATCTGTGCCCAATGGAAAGCGCCACAGACCACCATCCTGCCAAGCCGGTGGTGTCAGGATATAATCGCGATACTGCTCAAAAGGGGCATGTGGGGTTATTATATTGGCAAACAATGCCGCCAACAACACAATGACAATGAAACAAAACCCGATAACAGCTCCACGGTTTTCAGAAAAGTAACTCCAGAACTCGCGAAAAGGTCCGGGAGGAGCCATATCATCGATAACCGCTGCCTGTATTTGGTCACTCATTCGTGCAACTCCTTAGCGGTTATGACGGATACGTGGGTTAACCACGCCGTAGAAGATATCAACGGTTAAGTTAACAACAATGACAATACAGGCAATCAAAAGGATACCACCCTGGACCGAAGGATAATCACGCCGATGAATCGAATCGAGCAGCCATTTACCGATACCGGGCCAGGAGAAAATCGTTTCGGTCAGAATCGCTCCAGCCATCAAAACCCCAACCTGTAATCCAATAACCGTGATAACCGGGATCAGTGCATTCCGCAAGGCGTGAACACAAATGACCAGTGGCATCGCCAATCCTTTAGCCCGAGCGACTTGAACATAGTCCTCACGCAAGACTTCCAACATCGCTGAGCGGGTCATCCGGCAATAACAGCCAATGGAATGGTTGCCAATACAATAGATGGCAATATCAAGTGGCGTAGTGCCGATATTAGAGCTCCCGCCTCATCGGAGAGATACGCATCGATGAGCATAAAGCCGGTGACTTCATCGACCCAGAACATGGCAGAAATACGTCCGGAAACCGGTGTCCAGCCAAGTCCAACAGAAAAAAGCAAAATCAACAACAAACCCCACCAGAAGATCGGCATCGAATACCCGGTCAGCGACAGTCCCATGACCGTATAGTCGGTCATTTTACCGCGCCGCACCGCAGCAATAATTCCAGCGGGTAAACCGACTGAAATCGCGATAATGATCGCACAGAGTCCTAATTCCAAAGTTGCTGGAAACAGGGTAAAAAACTCGCGCAGAACCGGTTCACGCGTCACTATCGATGTTCCCAAATCACCTTGAAAAATACCGATCAAGTAATCCCAATATTGAACCAGCAAAGGCTTATCAAGCCCCATCTGAGCCAAGAGTTCTGCATGACGGGCCGGATCGACACCACGTTCACCAGCCATTAATTCGACTGGATCACCGGGGATCAACCGGATCAGGGCAAATGTCAGCAAGGTCACCCCGAGGAAGGTCGGGATAACGACACCGATACGTTTGATCAAGAAATTAAACATATATTCTTTCTGCTTTTTATCGACTTCATCTCTTTTGCGTAAAAAAGCCGGGGAAGAACAATTCCTCCCCGGCTAGAGTTACCACTTGCGCGATTTATTTCAAATCAACACCATAAAAAATATGACCACCCATAGGGTCAATTTTATAATTCACAACATTTTTACTCGTTGGCTCGAAAACCACGGAGTGGGCAATTGTTGCCCAAGGAGCTTGCTGCTTGAAAACAATCTGAGCCTGCTCATAGAGCTTGGTTCGCTCAGCAGGATCGGCTACAATTTTAGCCTTCTGGATCAAATCTTCAAACGGCTTGTAACACCACTGAGCGCGGTTTGAACCACCAATACCATCACAACCCAGCAGGACGGCAAGGAAGTTATCTGGATCACCATTATCACCAGTCCAACCTAACAAAACAGCGCCATCACGATCGACATCTTTTGAACGCTTAAGGTACTCACCCCACTCGTAAGAAACGATCTCAGCCTTAACACCGATCTTGGCCCAGTCAGCTTGAATAACCTCAGCCATACGACGTGCGTTCGGATTGTAAGGACGTTGTACCGGCATCGCCCAGAGCTTCATTTCGAAACCATTCGGGTAGCCAGCTTCAGCTAACAATTTTTTCGACATTGCAATGTCGAAGCTATCATCGACAGTTGCTTCATTATATGACCAGATAGTCGGTGGAATCGGATTTTTAGCTGGTTTACCAGCACCTTGGAAAACAGTATCAATGATCGCTTTTTTATTGATCGCGTGGTTCAGGGCTTTACGAACCTTGACGTTATCAAAAGGAGCAACTTTATTATTGTAGGCCAAATAGCCAACATTCAAACCTTCCTGCTCCATCAGGTTGATATTGGAATCAGCCTTCATAGCAGCAAGATCAGCGGGGTTCGGATATGGCATAATCTGGCACTCGCCAGCTTTCAGCTTGGCATACCGAACTGATGCATCAGGCGTAATCGAGAAGACCAGCTTGTCAATCTTGGACTTGCCCTTCCAGTAATTTTCAGCAGCAGTGTAACGAATCTGCGCATCTTTTTTATAGCCTTTGAAAACAAAGGGACCGGTCCCGATTGGCCACTGGTCAAGTTTTTCAGGTGTGCCAGCTTTCATCATCGCATCAGCATACTCAGCTGATTGGATAACGGCAAAGTCCATGGCCAGATTTGCCAGCATGGGTGCTTCCGGACGATTGAGGACGAATTTAACAGTATAGTCATCAACTTTCTCAATGCTCTTCAGCAAATCAGGCATCGACATACCGTTGAAATACTCATAGTTACCACCAGAAACGGCATAGTAAGCATGATCTTTCTTCCACTGACGCTCAAAAGTAAAGATAATGTCATCAGCGTTCATGTCGCGGGTTGGTTTAAAATGTTTAGCTGAATGAAACTTGACGCCTTTACGCAGGTTGAAGGTATAAACCTTACCACCATCTGATACAGTCCAGCTCTCAGCCATTCCCGGCTCGAGTTCAGTTGTTCCAACAATAAAGTGGGTCAACCCTTCAAAAACATTTTTGGATGTCGCATCAAAAGTTGTTCCAGCCGTGTAAAGCGTAGGCTGAAAACCTTCGGGGCTGCCCTCAGAACAGTAAACCAGCGTCTTGGCATGGACAAAACCGACCATTGACAAGAGTAGGAGAACAGGCAAAAGTCGCTTCAAGTGTTTCTGCATAGGTGGAACCTCCTCATATAATGGTTTGGATGAACGCAGTGGTCAGCAAAACAATAAATATATGATATCGGATCATTCATTAAAATTTTGCCCTAAGAAAAAAATTTATAGGCTGAGTAAACAAAAGTCAAGGCACTGATCCGATAAACTGTTTCAGCAACGGCAATAACCTTCGATTTCATCAATTTGCAGCGGCAGAGCTTTCCCCAAAAGACGATTCCCATCGACTGTCACCAAAACATCGTCTTCAAGCCGAATACCACCAAAATCAGAGTAACTTTCAAGTCGTGAGTAATTGATAAAATCAGGACAGCTGCGGTTGCTCTTCCATTGTTCGATCAGTGCAGGAATAAAATAGATCCCCGGCTCCACAGTCAAAGCAAAGTTTTTTTCCAGCTTACGTCCCAAACGCAGCCGAGCCGTCCCAAACTGTTCAGAGCGTTTGACGTGATCATCATAGCCGACCAGCTCTTCTCCAAGATCTTCCATATCATGCACATCCAGACCAAGCATATGCCCCAAGCCATGTGGCATGAATAGAGCATGAGCTCCTGCTGCAACCGCTTCTTCCGTCTCCCCTTGCATCAAGTCCAACTCTTTTAAGCCATCGACAATGGTTCGGCAGACATCCAAATGGACACCCAGATAGGTGATCCCTGGTCGAATCAACTCCTTAGCACGCTCAAGAGCTCGTAAAACCACCATATAAATGTCACGCTGGCGAGGGTCAAATCCCCCAACGGGGCTGGTTCGTGTATGATCGGAGGCATAGTGCAGTTGACTTTCCACTCCGGCATCGACGAGCAAGAGATCGCCATTTTTCAACCTGTTATCGCGCCGATGGTTGTGCAATGTTTCACCATGAACCGTCACAATCGGTGGAAAAGAAAACATACGTCCAGCCCGCGCGGCGATGGCTTCGAGCGCTCCCGAAATTTCCCATTCATACATCCCGGCAACAGCCATCTTCATGGCCGTTGTGTGCAATTCAAAACCGAGATCAGCAGCGCTATCAAGCTCCCTGACTTCTTCTTCCCCCTTCACTGAACGCAGTGAAACCACGGCCTTAATCAAGTCTTGAGACACCGAATTTTCTAGTGAAGCAAGGGGTATCGCGGTCAATCGGGTTAAAGTGATCAGATTTTCAGCCCTGCAGGTTGGAAGAAAATGGACAGGTCGACCTGAACTTCTTGCCTCTGCCAGTATCAGCTCTAACCGTTCAAAGGGTTCGCTACGATAGATGCCAATCTGTTCTCCCTTTTCAGTCAGTGAAGCTGTCGGCCCACTCCAGATGGTATCTTCCAAACTTGGCTCAACTCCGAAAAGAGTTTCGTCTCCACTGTCAGCATCCAGAATAGCAGCAAACCCCGCCTGGTCATGCCCACAAAAGTAGAGAAAACTACTGTCTTGACGAAAACGGTAGTGATTATCGACCGAATTAAATGGTGCCTCGACATTACCGAGCAACAAAATCAAACCACTATCAATCTGATTCATCAACTTATGACGGCGCTGCCGATAGACTTCATGATTGAACATAGTCAAAGACTCCTCCTGTTGAATAAAGAACTTATTATTACTCTTATCTTTTCGCCAACGCCAGCTTTCCCTTATGCTAGAATCTTTTGTAAATAGACCATAAAAAGAGGAGAAAACATGTCACGCTGGCTGAAGATAACCCTGATATCGGCATCCACCATTATCGGCCTGATGCTGCTTTCCATGCTGATCGTTCCCTGGCAGATCAAAAGCAGGGCAGCAACTGGATAGACGAACAGACAGATCGTACCCTATCCATTGAAAAAGCATTCTTCAACCCATTGACCCTGACGATTGAACTTGAAAATCTGATATTGACAGAGCAACAGAGCGATAAGCCTTTTGTTTCGTTCAAACGTCTGATGCTGTCGGGCAGTGTCCGCTCCGTCATTGATCAAGCGATCATTCTCGATCGGGTTGAGCTGGATGACCCCTTCGTCAATATCGAGTTACTCGGCAAGCAGGAATTCAACTTTTCAGATTTTACCCGCCTCGGGGGAGACACACCACAGGTCGAAGAGACCGGAGCTCAGGAACCCTTACATTTTTCACTGAACAATATCGTTCTGACCAATGGCAGCATTGACTTTACCGACCTGACCTCAAAATTGAAATCACAACATCAGGTCCGAAAACTGACTCTGGGCGTTCCCTTTATCGGCAACGTCCCTTATCTGACAGGGGAATATGTCCAACCGCATCTGGAGATGTTACTGAATGGTGCACAGATTGAAGCCCTTGGACAATTAAAGCCGTTTCACGATTCTTTCGAAACAAATCTTTCGCTATCTCTGGATAATGTCGACCTGGCTTTTTATGCCTATCATTCTCCTGTTCCTTTGCCAATTGAGGTGAAACAGGGATCACTCGATGGCGAAATTGATCTGGCCTATCGGGTGTCCAGTAACGAAGAACCAAAACTGATGCTCGGAGGTGTTTTAGCCCTGAGTGATATCGACCTGCGTGAGCAGGATGGTCGACCTCTGTTCAGCATGCCGACTCTGATTCTTGACCTCGACTGGGCAGATATTTTTAAACAGGACATTAACCTCGCCGCCATCGATATCTATGAGCCACAATTTTATTTAGACCGGGACAATCAAGCTCTTTGGAATTTCCAACGGATCGTGCCACCAGAAACAAAGACGGAAACGGCCCCAGAACCAATACAAGCAGAAGAGGAAAGTCCTTCAAAACTGCCATTATTGACCATTGCATCACTGAAGTTGATCGACGGCCAATTTCATTTTCGCGATGACTCAGTCACCGGTGGATTCAGTGATGATGTCAAGGGTATCAATTTGCAATTGACCGATCTGTCAACGCACGACGGTCAAAAGACTAAGGTCGATTTAAGCCTTCAGAGTTCACATGGACTCACCATCAACATTGATGGCAACCTCGGGATCAGCCCACCAACAGCCAACCTTGCCCTCAATGCAGAGCAGCTGGAGTTAAAACCGGTCTACCCATATCTGGAGCCTTTCCTGACAGCCCCCCTTGAAGGGACCATGAGTATTGCTGGCCAGGTCAATTATCAGAAAGATGGAAACATTCTCCTCCAGCAAGGGCAGCTAAATCTTTTTGATCTCAATATCCCCTTTGATCAAAGCGACCGCTTTAAACTAGCGGAACTCGCAATCGCCGAGGCGACACTTGATCTGCAACGGCAACACCTTCAATTTGGGACAATCAGCCTTAATCAAGGTGATCTCAAAATCAGTAAGCTGGCAGATGGCTCCGTTTCTCCACTGAAACTACTCAAACCTCAACCGGTGGAGACCGCTCAAAAAACGGAGGAGTCACGCGAACCGTCACAACCATGGGCTGTCCAAGTTGACACTTTTGACCTGCGTCAGTTCAAACTGGCGTTCACCGACCTGTCCTTGCCCAAAAAACCGCAAGTGACCATTCCACAGCTTGACTTCCATGTGGAACAACTGGCCTATCCAAAAGCAAAAAACAGCCCATTCAACCTTACAGCGAATATTGGCAAAAAAGGTACTGTTCTGATCAGTGGAAGAGCGATTCACACGCCTCTGAAACTAACAGCAGACACGACGATTACGGCATTCCCTCTCGCTGATTTTAATGACTTTATCCCTGAACAAATCAATCTCAGTTTGAAAGATGGTCGTTTCCACTCAAATATGACTGTGACCCTAGAGCAGCAGGGTGATCTTTTAACCGGCAGTTTCTCAGGTAAAACAGACATCAACCGACTTAACCTCCGAGATCCTCTGGGGGATGGCCAATTGCTCGCTTGGGACAGTCTCAATGTTGCCGGCATCAAAGGCACACTTGAACCACTCAGCATCCATATCAAGGAAGTTGCGCTAAGCGACTACCTCGCCAATATCCAAATCACGAAAGATGGTCGCATCAATCTGGCCAGTATTACCAATGAAGAAGAAGCGCAGGAGCAGAGCACTCAAAAAGAAACGCTCGATCTGCCAGTTACCGGTGAAGAAAAAACAACAGAAACGACACGCCCCAATATACGCATTGACGCCCTGACCCTCCAGGGGGGAACGGTCTCATTCGTTGATCGTTCAATGGACAATCTGTTCAGTGCAACCATGTATGAACTGGGTGGACGAATAACAGGGATGGCATCAGATGAGCAGATGAGCACCGACGTCGACCTGCGTGGTCAATTGGAAAATCATTCACCCCTTACGATCAGTGGTCAGCTCAACCCTCTCGGTGAAGACCTTTTTGCCGATCTGACCATCAGCTTTAAAGATATTGACCTGACGCCAATGACACCATACTCGGGAACCTATATAGGCTATGTCATTGATAAGGGTAAGCTGTATCTTGATCTGAGTTATCGCATAGAAAAACGTAAAATTGATGCGAGCAACAAAGTGATGATCGACCAATTCACCCTCGGAAATGCGGTAAAAAGTGAAAAGGCCACAACGCTACCGATCAGTTTGGCGATCGCTCTGTTGAAAGACACCAATGATGAAATCCATCTCGATGTTCCTGTCCATGGTGACCTCGACGACCCCGATTTCAGTGTCACCGGAGTCATTTTCACCGTGATTAAAAACCTGCTTGTTAAAGCAGCGACATCTCCGTTTTCGCTATTATCATCTGTCCTCGGTGGCGGCGGAGAAGACTTTAGCGGTATCAGCTTCGCCAGTGGTCTGGCGACCATTGATATGGAGCAAAAGACAAAACTGCAAGGACTTGCAGGGATGCTCGCCAAGCGACCATCTCTAACCCTGGAGATCAGCGCCTTTGCGGATAAAGCAAAGGATCCGGAAAGCTACCGTCAGGCTCAACTGAATCAGATGATCTTGCTGTCAAGAGCCGACAGCTTCAGGAGAATGGAGCAGTATTGGACCCTGAGCAAGAATTAAGTTACACACAAGAGGAATATCCACAACTGATCTTGAACGTCTACAAAGAAGCTGAATTTCCACGCCCACGCAACCTGGTCGGTCGCCTGCAAGAGTTACCTCAAGAAGAGATGGAGAAATTGCTGTTGGCCAATATTGTTGCAGGTGAAGAAGAGATTGCCGAATTGGCAAAGAACCGTGCTCTGGCCGTTCGCGATGCCTTGGTCAATGCCAATAACGAGATCAAACCACGGATTTTCCTGAAGAAAACAGATATTTACCAACCAGCGAAAAAGGGTCCTGATAGCCGGGTCGAATTCAGCATCAGCGTTAAATAAGAGAAAAGCAGCATTCCATGAATCAAAACCTTCTGATATTTTTAATCGGCTTTTTTTGCCTGTTTTTTGCTTCCTGTTGCTTTGCAGAAATAGAGTTAAATGGCCAGTTCACCCAAGGTGGTCTCATCTACGGCAAAGCGGAACCGGACCTTCTGATTTTCTTTCATGACCGTCAAGTCAAACAGACCGAAGAGGGTCAATTCATCTTTGGTCTGGGACGAGATGCGTCTAGCGATCAAAGATTGACAGTGATCACAAAAAATGGCGAAAAAGAAATCCATCCGGTTGAAATTCAGCCGCGCCAATATCAGATTGAACGCATCAACGGCATCAGTAAAAAAATGATGCGCCCAAATACTAAAAATCTGACACGGATCAAAAATGAAGCGGAGCTGGTCTCAGAGGCGAGAAAGCAGGGACGTCAACTGGACCATTTTCGCGAACAGTTTATCTGGCCTGTCACTGGTCGCATCAGCGGTGTCTACGGTAGTCAACGGTTTTTCAATGGAGAACCACGCCGCCCTCATTTTGGTATCGACATTGCGGCCCCGAAGGGAACCGGGATTGTGGCCCCAGCAGGTGGGATAGTCTCACTGGCTCATCCAGGCATGTTCTTTTCCGGTGCAACTCTGATCATCGATCATGGCTACGGCTTATCATCCAGCTTCCTCCATCTGGAGAAAATTCTGGTTAAGTCGGGAGATCAAGTTGTTCAGGGACAACTCATTGCGACGGTTGGTGCGACTGGACGCGTGACAGGGCCGCACCTCGATTGGCGCGTCAACTGGTTTGAACAACGACTTGATCCTGCTCTGATGGTGCCAGAGATGCCGGGCGGTTAATGGCCCTCCCCGCACTGGCGGAGAGAGCAGTATGAACGATTAGTAAATTTTCCGCTTAGAAAAAGAAGAGCCCAGCACATTGAAGGTATTCTCGACAATAAAGAGCGCATGTTCATCGGCCGTAAAAACGATCTCTTCCAACCTCTTGAGCTGAATATCGTTGATCACAACCATAAGAACTGTCTTCTTCTGCTTATGATAAGCCCCAACAGCAGGCAACATGGTGGTCCCAATTTTCAAATGCTCCATAACCCGATCGGCAATACTGTCTGGAGAATCAGAAACAATAAAGGTCAATTTACGTTGGTTGAACATTGACTGGACATAATCGATGATTTTCGATGCGACAAACATACCGATCATCGACGCGATGACGAGATCAGCACTCAAGGTCGCAAAGCTGAAACAGAACAGGGTAAAGTTAAAACCAAAATAAGTTTTACCTAGCCCGATGTTGTACTTTTGAAACAGAATGATGGCAACAACATCCAGCCCACCACTGGATCCGAGTGAACGTAGGACGATTCCGCCACCGACACCGAAGATCAGACCATAAGCTAAAACAGCATAAAACTGATTATCGATCGGTATGGTGAAATCGACCACCTGATAGATAAGTGATGTCGCCAACATGGCCATGGCACTGTAAGCAAGAAAGCGCTTAGATAGAAAAATATAACCGAGGATGAACATCGGAATATTCAGAATAATATTAATCAGACCAGGGTTCAGCCAGTCGGTTAAATAAAAGATTAAAGAACTGACCCCAAACACCCCACCGGGGACCAGGTTATTTGGAATTGCCAACCCCTTATATGCAATCGCCTGGATCAAACAGCCGACAATAATCAAGCTGCAGTTCCAAAAAACCGAATAAACAAATTTGCTTTTCTCTTCTGTCATCACTTATCCTTAAAACCATTCCAGTGGTGTTGATAAAAATAGAGCGGATATTGCACCTCAAAAATCGGAATGTCAATCTCGATTTTCATAAAAAATCTTTATTTTTCAAGTAATTCAGAGCAGCAACTAAAAAGGTACAATGAAAAAGACTATGATCAGCTAAATGCGACCATAAAATGAAGTCATCGAGGTTGCAACGAACAGTGAAAAACCGTCGAGATTAATCATTTATTAACCTGCTCAATTATGAGTAGAATCAGAGATAAGAGAATCAGGCAATGGCACAATTTGAATTGGTATCAGAATATGAACCCTGCGGCGATCAACCTCGGGCGATTACCGAGCTAACAGAAGGAATCGTACGTGGCGACCGCCATCAGGTACTTCTTGGCGTCACCGGTTCGGGAAAAACCTTTACCATGGCCAATGTAGTCAATCAACTGCAGCGGCCAACCTTGGTGTTAGCACACAATAAAACTCTGGCGGCACAGCTGTATGGTGAATTTAAAGAACTCTTTCCCAACAACGCTGTTGAGTATTTTGTCAGTTATTATGACTACTACCAACCGGAAGCCTATGTTCCGTCGACCGATACTTTCATTGAAAAGGACAGTTCAATCAATGAAGAGATTGACAAGTTGCGCCACAGTGCAACCCGATCGTTGTTGTCACGCCGAGATGTTCTTATTGTTGCCTCGGTCAGTTGTATTTACGGTCTCGGTTCACCTGAAGCTTATTACGGCATGCTCGTCAATCTGCACGTCGGGATGGAACTGGATCGCAACACCTTCCTCCACAATCTGGTTGAAGTCCAGTACGAACGCAATGACATCGATTTCCACCGCGGGACTTTCCGGGTGCGAGGAGACTGTGTCGAAGTTTTTCCTGCCTACGAGGAAAAGCGCGCTTTACGGATAGAATTTTTTGGTGACGAAATCGATGCCATCAGCGAAATTGATCCATTACGCGGCCAGGTTATCGACCGACTTGATCGCACAGCCATCTTCCCCGCCAGTCACTATGTTGCCACCAAACCAACACTGAAACGGGCTATCGGTAATATCCAGGATGAACTACAGCAGCGGATCGAGTATTTTCAATCCCAAAATATGTTGCTCGAAGCGCAACGAATTGAACAACGGACGCTGTTTGACATCGAAATGATCGAAGAAATGGCTATTGCCAGGGAATTGAGAATTATTCTCGCTTTCTTGATGGCCGTAATCCAGGGGACGCACCAGCGACATTACTCTCCTACCTGCCGGATGATGCACTGATGTTCATCGACGAAAGTCATGTCAGCGTCAGTCAGGTCGGCGGCATGTATCGCGGCGACAGATCGCGCAAAGAGACTCTGGTGAACTTTGGTTTCCGTCTTCCATCGGCACTGGACAACCGTCCGCTCATGTTTGATGAGTTCAAGGAGCGCCAGCCGGCCACAGTCTATGTATCAGCAACACCAGCTGATTATGAAATGGAAAAGGCCGAGGGAGTTTTTGTCGAACAGGTTATTCGTCCAACCGGTCTGGTCGATCCACCAATCGAAGTTCGCCCGGCCACAGAACAGGTCGATAATCTGATTGAAGAACTGAGAGTCACCATTGATAAGGGCTCGAGAGTTCTGGTGACAACCTTAACCAAACGTATGTCTGAAGATCTGACAAGCTATCTGAAAGAGCTTAATTTCAAAGTTAATTACCTTCATTCCGATATCGACACCGTTGAACGGATGCAGATTATCCGTGCTCTACGTGAAGGTGAATTCGACATTCTGATAGGGATCAATCTACTGCGTGAAGGACTTGATATTCCAGAAGTGTCTCTGGTGGCGATTTTAGATGCAGATAAAGAAGGATTTTTACGCAGTGAACGTTCATTGATCCAGACCTGTGGTCGAGCCGCGCGTAATGTTGACGGCCGGGTCATCATGTACGGAGATAAAATCACACGGTCAATGCAGGCCTGCCTGGATGAGACAGAACGTCGTCGAGCCAAACAATTAGCCTACAACGAAGAACATAACATCACTCCGAAATCGATTAAAAAATCGCTTCGCTCCATCCTTGATGAAATTTCATCAAAAGATTATGGCGATATGCCAATGGTGGCTGAAGGAGAAACGACCTATACGAGTCCTGATGAAGTGAAAAAGCAGATTGTGATCACAAAAAGCAGATGCTCGAAGCTGCAGCTGACCTTGATTTTGAGCGAGCGGCTGAACTGAGAGATCAGATGCTGTTATTGGAAAAACAAGAATTAGTGCTACGCGGATAAAAGAAGTAACGACATAAAACACCCGCCTCCCCTGAACGATTACTGGGGAGGCAGACATTAAATCAAAAGGAGTAGCCTAACATCAGGTATGAACGGTATTGATGACTGATGATTTCATGTTCAACCGTATGATTCCAGACCCCATTCAAATATGACTTGGTTTTCCCTTCGGACTGAATTTCCAGAGCTTCAAAATCAGCCTGTAGATACCAATCGCCAGCAATGTAATAGCGCATATTCAAATTGACCATAAGCGCATCACCATCCCAACCATGGTCTGCGATATTAACTTTCCCTCTGAGCAGATGTTGATCTTTATCCTTAAATGCAACATAAGGCGCATAGGCGACACTGAGCTCCAATAAAAACTTCTCATAAGCCGACATTTTCATCCCCAATTCCAGATATGGAATCTGATACTCAGCCTCGTAAGTCAAGGCCAGGCCATCGACATAATCGTGCGGAGCATTAGGTGCGGATGGGTACCATTGATCGAGATCATAAACATCGAAGTCATATTTTTGATATTTATAACCAAGGCCAGCAGTGTAAGAAAATACGATATCAGAATTACCTGTTCCAGAGTTTAATGCCGTTTCACCATAATAGCCCTGATACAATTGATAGGTCAGCTTCCCCTCAAAAGCATGCATCTCCATATCTGTATCACTCTCAGAATAAACATCAAGTTGATCTGTCGGAGAACCAACATGTATCCCCCAGTCAGAATCCTCCATGTTTCCGCTATCATCAGTCAGATTGGTCTCAGCAGAGAACATAAGTCCCCACTTGTGAGCAAAATCAATATCGACCTGCCCCTTAACAACGTAGGAATCGAGTGGGAAGATAAGTTCACTGAGAGGAAAATGAATGTTCTCAGAAGAGCCATCAGCAAAAACGGTGTGACCACCGATCTGATATTGAGTGTCCCCGGCTAAATAACCACCGCCGATAGACAGATCAACCCCAGCCAGAGCTGTGCTCGAAAAAAACAAGGAACAGCAGAGAATTATTAACGGGTACTTGAAGCGCATCATCCCCCTTTGAATGAATAATAAATGAAGGTCTCAATACGGGAAATTACTCATATAGGAGAGCTATGTCAACCCACTTCATTGAAGAACGGAACAAAGAAGCCTATCTTTCAAAAATTAGTTCATTTTGACAAAAAACAGATAAATCAACAACTTAACCATGACCATTTCACTCTAAATATCACCAGCCCTATGACAGAAGTCTCCACATCAACTGAATCCCCATTCACTTTACCGACAAAACAAAAAGGAGAGACCTTACGGCCTCTCCCCTGTGTCACATTAATTGCTTCATAAGTCTGATTAGAACTTCAGAGTCATTTGAGCGTATGCATCCCATGCGGTGTCAACAACAGGCATCAGGGAATAAGCAGAACCACTTTCGATGTCTTCAATTTTAATCGGCTTGCCAACTGGTGATCCACTGCCGGTATATTCGTAATCGTAGTAGATACCACCAACCTTAATAAAGGCATTGCGATTGATTTCGAAGATGTAGTACGCCTCTGCAGCATGACCACGAGTAGCCAACTTGCTACCTAAAGCATCATCCTGTGCCTGGGTGAATGGAGTCCAGTACTCAGAACCGTAGTTGTATTCCAAACCAACCTTACCCATCGGAGCAGGGATCTGCACACCAACATAAACGCCGTACCCATTTTGAGTGTCATTATTCTCAGCACGAACAGGAACCATGTAAATTTCGCTACCATCAGCACTTTTAGCTGCTTCATATACAGCGTCAGTACCTAGACCACCGAACATACCGCTTCGCCGTTAGGATCAAGCTGAGTCCAAGCAACAGAACCGAACCATTTGAAACCGTTGTCTTCCTGACGAGTGAATCCCAAGGCAGCCAGATTGATGTTACCAATAACCGTGGTTGGGGTGTAGCGGGTTTCAAAGTTGAAAGTCGGGAATTTCTGTATATCGGCATACAGAGACGGAGCAAATAACTGGGCATACTGAGTTGGGAAAGCAAGAACACCTTTGAAACCATCAACAACGTCCTGTGCACGGAACAGAGTCGCCTGAACAAAGGTCTGGCCATCATTGTAAACGTCGATGTTAAAACCACCCAGCTGAGTATCTTCCAAATTGGCAGTAATATCATCATTAAACATGGTGCCATTGCCCCACTCTGACTCAAAACCCTGGCCATAACAGAAACGAGCAACTTGCCCTTCAACACCTGTAATTTCACCTAGCTTGTAGCCAATGGTCACACCATCAAAATTGAAGTGGACAAGGTGACCTGTTGGGGTTCCACCACGCAACTCATTCTCACGAAATTCATTTGGAGGACCGTATGTAGAAGGACGACGGCCGATTGAAAGGTAGAAGTTACTCCCACCAATGTCTTTCCAATCAAAATAGGCACGCTCTACCTTGAGAAAATCACCAGTTGTATTTCCACTGTTTGTCCCATCCATGGTAAAGGCATTCCAAGAATCAAATACCTGTGATGTCGTGGAATCACCCCAGTTTTTATACATATTCAGACGGCCTGAAAAGCTCATGTTTCTGGCAATTTTGGCTTCATGCCTAGACGCATGCGAGTTGTGTACATGATATCATTATTGATATTGGAAGTCTTTGGCGCACCAGCCATACGGAAAGCACCAGGTGGGATAGGAGGCATTCCTGCACCAGCCCAATTCCCAAAATTAGTTAAAAGCTCATTAAAAGCTTGCGGATCGTTCTGCATAAGATTGTAAAACATCTTATCCAAAGCAGATGAGTCTGCGGTAATGACACTTGCACCAGGGTCAGCCATATTGAAATCTTGGAAGACCCCAAGACTTTGATATGTAGGATCTGTGGCAGGATCACCAGGAATCATTCCGGCACCCTCTGCAGCCTCTGTAAAGAAGTGATTAAAATCAACCAGAATACCTGGGTTAAATGTTACATCCTGATAATGCAGACTATCAGCCTTAACTCGAAGATCACCATACAAACTGATGCGGTCTGTGGCTGCATGACGTTCAGGCTTCTCAAGACGATCGCTCAAATCGTCCAGCTCTTCCATGATTTCAGCAATCTGCTTCTGCAGATCTTCAATCGATGGATCAGCTGCAAAAGATGTGGCAGGGATTAGCAGCAGGGTTGCCATCATCAGAATAAAAAATCTCTTCATTCTGTCTTTCCTCCTATTTGGGTTTTAACTGTGGAATTGGTAAAAATACTTGTGATTAACCACAGGTTTCAGGGGATGGGGAATCAGCAGCTTTATCAAACAGGAACTGATTGATGTCCTTCTTGTCCTTATCAGACATATTCTTGAAAACATCACCTGGATGTTTGCCAGCTTTTTTCTTGAAATAGCGATCCCACTGAGACATGGTTTTTGACATCGGTGTCATTTCACCACCCTCACCACCAGCAGCGTTGGCAGCTTTTACAGTTTTTCTTGTAGAGGTGTTTTCCTTTTCGAGAGTTTCCGCCTTCAATAGCCATGACACTTGATGCAGTAAACATAAGAATCAAACCAAGTAATAAAACCTTTTTACAGCTCATGATCTTGCTCTCCTTTGTTGGACGAGGACGACAAGCGTGGCAGCCTTGTCGATTAGTTTGGTAGGGTTTGTTTTGTCTAATATCATCAATATAATTTCATTTCAAGGCTTTTTTAGTGCACTACTTGTAAATAATGACCATATGAATTACTTATACCCGCATAAGTAATCGTTGTTATGATTTATCCCTTTAATTACAGATAGTTTTATTTATTAGAATATTACAGAAGACAATTACAAACCCCACCTCAACCCGACATATATTCGTCAATTTATATACAGAAATACCAACATAATTACACGAAGATCATTTTTTGAGATAAAGAGTTTAAAACCCATTAGTTCTATAAAGTATATCGTTTTGATACCAATTTCTTAACATAGAAACCGCATAACAGCGTTCAATAATTTAACCCAAAAATAAAACATCACCATTTGCAACACTTAAACATTTTTCTACATCGAATAATTAAAGGGCAGTTTTTTATTGAAGTCAGGAAGCAATCCACGTAGAATTCCGAAAAAAGAATCACGGAGGTAGTTCGTTCGCTGGTGCGGCGCACGGTCTTCAAAACCGATGTGGGGAGCATCCCTTCCCAGGTGGGTTCGACTCCCATCTACCTCCGCCAATTTAGCAAAAACAAAGGGTTACGGATTTATTCCGTAACCCTTTTGCTTTTCACACCTTGCAGGAAATTCTTATTTGGGACATTATTGTGACACTCATCACTTCTACAAGGGGAATATTTATGGCTTCAATTCTTAAGCGTGGTCCGTATCAGTGGCAGGTCAAAATCAGAAAAAACGGCTGGCCGAGACAAACAAAAACGTTTGAGACTCACGAAGATGCTACGCGCTGGGCTCAAAAAATTGAATCAGAAATGGATGACGGTATTTTTGTTTCGCGCAAGGAAGCAGAAAAGACCACTTTGGATGAAGCTCTAGATAGATACCTTAGAGAGAAAACACCTCACAAAAAAGGTGCCGCCCAAGAAACCAACAGAATCAATCTCTTCAAGCGCTCTGATCTGGCCAGTCGCTTCCTATCCACCATCCGCAGCACAGATATAGCCAAGTACCGCGATCAACGCTTAGAAGAAGGCAAGAGCCTTATACCGTCAACAATGAGATGATTCTTCTCTCTAGTCTTTTCAATGTCGCTCACCGTGAGTGGGGTATGGAATCAATCGACAATCCTGTCTCCAAAGTTTCTCGCCCCAAAATGCCCAACGGAAGAGACCGTCGCCTCCTACCAGGAGAAGAAGACCTTTTGCTGGGAGCCCTCGGGAAGACCCTAAAGCCACTCTTCCAAATTGCCACTGAAACAGCAATGCGACAAGGAGAACTACTCTCTCTTGATTGGAAACACGTCAATCTTGCTCGACGTGTAGTTTATTTGCCAGAAACCAAGAACAGCGAATCTCGCGAAGTCCCCCTTTCATCAATAGCTGTCACAGTACTCAGCAATCTCCCACGACGAATCGATGGTAAAGTTTTCGGAGTAGGTGGAGGCCATGTCAGCAAAACTTTTCGAGAGACCTGTGTAAAGTTGAAGATCAAGGACCTTCGATGGCACGACCTGCGCCATGAAGCATGCTCTAGGTTATTTGAAAAGGGGTTGAACCCAATGGAAGTTGCAAGCATTTCAGGCCATAAAACGCTACAAATGCTCAAAAGGTATACACATTTAAAAGCCGAAGACCTGGCTAAAAAACTTGGTTAAAACCCAAATTTGGATTTGAAAAGATGGCTACGTATAAAATACCAGAAGAAGTTATTCATAAATTCTCAACCATTTACCACACTACAAATATAGAGTGCGCCTTTTCTATTCTAAGAAACAAAGAAATATTTGGCCGTGACATAGATAAACAGGCTAATTTTGGCTGCATAAAGAAGAGATTTGATCTAGCTAAAGAACAAGAGGTGACATTAAAATTCGTTTGGCCAGGAAGTCACCTAATATACGTAGGCGACCCATTTGTTAATTGTGAGTATAATGCGGATATTGAATTTAAAAAACCTAATATTCTATATCACATATATACTGAATTTAATGAAAGGGAGCACTCTTTTGCAAAACATTTTTGGCAAAGCAATCTATATCCGGGATCTAATGGACTTATTTTCAAAGGAGTTTTCCATCTTTTCACACATTCAACGTCCAAAAAGCAAAGTTATTTAAAACAATTATTCAGCAAAAATGCACGAAAAGAACAAAAGCATTATGAATGGAACAGCTCAACTAAATTAGCGCTAAATAAATTTATTGACACCCAAGTAAGAGTGCCAAAAGGATCCTAACCCTGACAGCACAAAGCCATCCCAAATTCCTGATGGAATTTTCACCGCCAGAGACCTTAACTAGCTAGCACTTATCACCAGAACAATCCGAGCCCAAAGCAATTTGTTATGTGTTAAGTGCCAGGACATCGTAGACAAAAAAAACGTGCCAGGACATCGTTTACAAAATAGTTCTCTGACAATCG
>JDSF01000224.1_pt1 | contig 33030 bp, 49 predicted proteins | sample 199441 | NCBI WGS metagenome assembly JDSF01 (sample SAMN02592751, study PRJNA231836) | bioreactor metagenome | isolation source: continuous culture bioreactor denitrification-DNRA | place: Germany: Bremen
TAGGCAGCTATGGTTGTGTAGGTCAATCGGTACCAGCATCAAGTCTCCCCAAAGCCTTTGCAATTTTGCAGCTTGCCTCAAACTGGGTATCCTTGGTGGTAAAGATGGAAATTTCTTCTTCCTTTGCTGCTTCCAGCATGTCGGAAGGAACACTGCGGTTATTGCAGATCACCAGTGCCTGATCCCTGCCAGGGACGCGACAGCTACGGTATTCTTATGGGCCTGAATAGTGACGAGAACACTCTCAGAGGGAGCATTCCCCATTACATCGCTGAGTAGATCCCCGCAATAGGCATCATTAATCTCCCAGTTTTCCAACTCGCTATGTTCTGCTTTGAAGCCTTCCAAGGCTGCAAGGTCTTGTACATGCATCTATGTTTCCTCCTGATTTGGGTGCAATTCAATAACACAGACAACAGTTGTACCGTTGAGGGTGCTTTCTATAGTGAATTCATCTGCGACTGATTTAACATTGGGTAGTCCCATACCGGCACCAAAGCCGAGGGACCGTATCCATTCGCTGGCAGTAGTCCAACCAGCGGTCATTGCCGATTCCACATCACTGATACCCGGCCCACTGTCACGGGCGGTAATCTGAATGGTTTGAGGAGAGTACTCAGCGATCAACTCACCTCCATCAGAGTGCACCACAAGATTCATCTCAAGCTCATAGCTTGCGATTGCAGCGCGGCGGATGACATGAGGTGCAATCCCTGCGCTCTTGAGCCGTTTCTTGATTTCGGTACTGGCGTACCCTGCATTCTCAAAATCATGCTTGAGAATGGAGTAGGTGTGGATTTCCCCGCTCATCTCCTCGCTTAGGCTGGTGGTTCGGGTTCTTTTCTCAAGGTCCTCTATCTCACGGTTGATCTCAACTAGAAGGGTGCTGGTAATGTCCCGGCTGGTGATCATTCCAACCAGTTCCTTATGCTTGTTCAGTACCGGGAAGCGATGATAACTGAAACGATCAAAATAACTGATTGCAAAAGAGATCGGCATATCATCCTCGAGAACAATAAGGTTGCGTGTCATGTGGTCTTGGGCTTTCTCATTGATATACCCCTTGTCGAGTGCCTGGATGATGTCATCCATACTGACAATGCCGATAAGGCGCTTTCCGAGTACAATCGGCAATCCTGTGACCTGCCTCTCTCGCATGATGTACTGTATTTCGCGTAGTGGCGTGTCCTTGGTAGCAGTTACCAGGTCCGTCGTCATCACATCCTTGATTTTCAGTTTGTAAATCAGCTCTAGGATGACGTTTGGCGAATTATAAGTATTTATGGGTATCTCTTGCATAGGGAGAGTATACAACAGCTTTCCATCAGTGCAAAGCAACTCATTTTCCCTCTTTTCGGTTTTTTCAGGTGCCGAACCTCCGGATATTTGCTATATTAGAAAGGTATGAATGATACTATGCAATTGGAACTTGTCTATGAGGACCACGATATCCTGGTGGTGAACAAACAGGCAAACCTGCCCACCGTACCGTTGAAGACGGATAGCGAGGACAAGCTGACATTGCTTGGACTCGTTTCCCGTGCTTTTCCGGAGGTGTTGGATGTCGGGGGAGCCAATGCGTGGGAGGGTGGTGTACTGCACCGCTTGGACACCGCTACCAGTGGCTTGGTTGTCATTGCACGTACTACAGAAGCCTACGCCTCCCTACAGGCTATCCAGAAAGCAGATCTCTTCATCAAAGAGTACCACGCGCTTTCCCAAACATTTCAAGAAACCACACTTTCCGCTTTCCCTCCATTCCCCTATGAAGATCCCTTCTCCTGCAAAGGCAAGGAAATCTCCATCGGAAGCCTCTTCAGGCGTTATGGAGAAAACAGGAAGGAGGTCCGTCCTGTACTTGCTGATAGTCCCCGGCATCTACTCGACAAGACAACCGGTACATGGTATCTCACCAAGGTATGGTACAGTGGGGCGAATGGCGATTCACATCAGTTTACGTGTCGCCTAAGCTCTGGGTTTCGTCACCAGGTGAGGGCTCATCTTGCCTGGAGTGGGTGGCCTATCGATGGAGATACCGTATACAAAGGGGCAGAGGCTGGAAATCTGGCTCTCAAGGCAGTAGCGGTGGAATTTCCCCATCCAGTCACAACCAACCACATGGAAATTAGAATCTAATTATGAAGGAGTCATAGAATGGCAGATCCTAGAGAAGAGAAGCTTGCAAAGCTTCTAGTGGAGTATTCAGTAAAACTACAGAAGGGTGAATCCTGCTTGATCAATGCAGTGGATGTTCCCACGAGCATGACTGAGGCCTTGATCAAGGCTGTCTATGATGCAGGTGCGTATCCTGTAGTGAACCTCTGGAACCAGAGAATAGAACGGGCGATGGTGGAGAACGCGAGCAAGGAGTCTTTAGAGGCTTGGCTGATGTAGATACCTATAGAATGAAGCAGATGGATGCTTTTATTGGTATCAGGGGCATCGCAAATGTCCGTGAGCTTGCAACCATACCTGCCAAGACCAATCTGGCGAGTACCTACTACAACATTCCGGTACATATGAAGACCCGTCTTCCCTATACCAAGTGGGTGGTGCTCCGCTATCCAACCGAGATCATGGCAATGCAGGGTGGCATGGGAACAAGGGAGTTTGAGGAGTTCTTCTACAAGGTCTGTACTGAAGTGGATTATGAGGCCATGGCAAAGGCAATGGCAGAAGCAAAGCTCTTCCTTGATACCGTGGACCAGGTACATATAAAAGCACCAGGAACCGATTTGAAATTCTCGGTGAAGGGGATGGGATGGATTCCTTGTGCAGGGGAGATGAACATCCCGGACGGGGAGATTTACTCCTGCCCAGTCAAGGACTCAGTGAATGGGACGATTGCTTACAATACTGCGAGTACGTATCACGGCCATCAGTTCAAGGATATACGTTTCACCTTCAAGGATGGCAAGATAGTTGAGGCTCACAGTGATGATGATGCCTTGATCAATGAGATCCTTGATATTGATGAGGGAGCCCGTTACATCGGAGAATTCGCTCTTGGATGCAACCCCGGTATCATGAACCCGATGGATAATATCCTGTTCGATGAAAAGATTTATGGCTCGATTCACTTTACCCCGGGTAATGCCTATGAAGATTGTGACAACGGGAACAAGTCTGCTGTCCACTGGGATTTGGTACAGATCCAGAGAAGTGAGTATGGTGGGGGGGGAGAGATGTACTTCGATGGAGAATTGGTCAGGAAGGATGGGTTTTTGTCCATCCGAAACTAGACTGCCTGAATCTTTCCCTCTAGAAGTGCTTGACAACCCCAGCGATAATTCGCTATAAAGGGTCAAACGTCAAGGGCGATGTGGAGTAATCCGCATCGCCCTTTCTTCGTTCTGCTGTCCGTTGGGCAGGCGTACAAGGGTGTACGGTGGATTACCATCGTGCACCCTTTCGGCATTTTTTTTAGGGGGGGGTAGTGTATGTTTGTATCGGTAGACACCTTGTGGGTGTTGTTGGGCTCTGTGTTGGTGTTTTTCATGCAGGCCGGATTTGCCATGGTTGAGACTGGTTTCACCAGGGCGAAGAATGCAGGAAATATCATCATGAAGAACCTGATGGACTTCAGTCTGGGAAGTGCAGTGTTCTGGATTCTGGGATTCTCTTTAATGTTCGGGGGAAGCAATCCCTTTATTGGGTCCCTTGATCTGTTCGTCCGTGGCTCATACGACTCAAACATCCCCACCGCTGCTTTTCTGATCTTCCAGACAGTGTTCTGTGCAACGGCGGCCACCATTGTAAGTGGTGCAATGGCAGAGCGAACCAAGTTTTCCTCCTACTGCCTGTATTCCATAGTAATCAGTGCAGTGATCTACCCATCAGTGGGCACTGGATCTGGGGAGGCGGCTGGTTGTCAACTTTGGGCTTCCACGATTTCGCAGGCTCCACGGCTGTACATATGGTTGGAGGAGTTGCGGCCTTCTGGGGTGCAAAGATCATCGGAGCAAGAATTGACAAATATGATGAGAAGGGTAATGCAAAGGCAATTCCAGGACATAGCTTGACCCTTGGTGCACTCGGGGTGTTCATCCTCTGGTTCTGTTGGTTCGGCTTCAATGGCGGCTCCTCCCTCTCACTTACCGGTGATGATGCTATTGTCTCCACATCTACCATTATGGTAACTACGAACCTCGCTGCGGCTTTTGCAGCAACGGCGACCATGCTCCTTACCTGGGTTCGGTACAAGAAACCGGATGTCTCCATGACACTCAATGGTGCCCTAGCTGGTTTAGTTGGCATTACCGCAGGCTGTGATGCAGTCTCCCCGGTAGGAGCAGCCATTATTGGAATCATCAGCGGAATCGTGGTTGTTTTCTCTGTCGAATTCTTTGAGAAAGTGGTCCGCATCGATGATCCGGTTGGAGCCATCTCAGTACACGGGGTATGTGGTGCACTAGGTACCATCCTCACAGGATTGTTCGCCCTCGATGGAGGATTCTTCTACGGTGGAGGCCTTGGCCTCCTGGGTATTCAGAGCATTGGAGTGCTCTCTGTAATGCTGTGGGTTTCCCTGACCATGGGTCTGGTATTCTTCCTTATCAAGAAGACGGTAGGACTGCGTGTAAGCAGGGAAGAGGAAATTGCTGGATTGGATCTTGAAGAACATGGTCTTGCATCCAGTTATGCTGACTTCATGCCGATTGTGGCTGGATTCAAGCCAACAGCTTCTATTGATGAGGCGATACCGGTAGTAAACAAAATGCCGCCTGCTTCCCCTCCTTCACGAGAGGCAGAGATGTACAAGGTGGTTATCGTAAGTCGCCAGAGTAAGTTCAATACACTCAAAGAAGCATTGAACGATATCGGGGTAATGGGAATGACGCTAACCCAGGTGATGGGCTGCGGAATGCAGAAAGGCCAGAAGGAATACTACCGCGGGGTACCCGTCTCACCAACCTTGCTTCCCAAGATGCAGGTTGAGACGGTGGTAAGCAAGGTCCCTGTACGTACAGTGTAGAGACGGCGAAGAAAGCCCTATACACCGGACATGTCGGAGACGGCAAGATCTTTGTGTACACGGTGGATAATGTCATCAAGGTTCGTACTGGCGAGGAAGGGTACGATGCCCTGCAGGATGAAGTGGTTCCTGAATAAGAACTGTTCCCATTATAAGGAAACGCACCATTCTTGGTGCGTTTCTTTAACTGAAATGCTGTATAATTTTTTTTACTGCTCGGAGCCAAAGACAATCGTGCGGTTCTTGAAAATGATGATTCGGCTTTCCAGGTGTGCTTGCACCCCTTTCGCGAGGACCCTTCTTTCCACATCCTTGCCAACATCCCTGAGTCCGGCTGGCCCCAGCTCGTGGTTTACTCTCACTACATCCTGCTCGATGATCGGACCTTGATCCAGATCCTCGCTGGCATAGTGTGCTGTTGCCCCGATCATCTTAACCCCACGCTCATACGCCCTTCTATAGGGATTTGCCCCCCTGGAAGGCGGGAAGGAATCCATGATGAATGTTGATGATCTTTCCCTGCCACTCCTCAATGAATTCTGATGAAAGGATTTGCATGTATCTTGCAAGTACGACCACATCAATATCAAAACGCTTGAGCAGGGTGCGAACCTTCCTCTCCTGATCCGCCTTGGTCTCTGGTGTGACTGGAAGATAGTAGAAAGGAATCCTGAACTGGTTGGCAATGATTTCAAGGTCGGGGTGGTTGCTGATGATCAAGGGGATGTCACAGTGAAGGTCCCCTTCATCTTTTCTTGCGATAAGGTCATAGAGACAGTGACTGGTCTTGCTCACCAAGATAGCCATCCTGGAGCGATAGTCGCTGTAGTGACACTCCCAAGAGAGGTTGTACTGTTCTGCAAAGACGGAAAAATCGTCTTCCAACTGCTTGCGGGTGGTTTTCAGGTCAGCCATATCAAGCTCAATGCGCATGAAATACCGGCCTTCGGTGTTGTCTGTATGCTGCTGACAGTGCAGGATGTTATAGGAACGCTGGTAGAACCAGGTTGAAGTTGCACTTAGTATGCCCTTACGATCCTCACACTGGATGAGGAAGATGATTTTCTTCTGTTTGCTCGCCATGGATATCTGCCTTTATTCGAGTACTGTTGTTTCTGCTTCTGTAAGGTCTTCTGAGAGAATGACCTCTACTTTGCGTTTGGCCTCGGAGAGCGTTTTCTCCAGTGCCTTGGACAGGCGCATGCCTTCCTCGAACAAGGAAAGGCTCTCCTCTAGAGAGGTCTCCGGTTGATTGAGCTTCTGAGCTATTTCCTCGATTCTGGAAACATCCGATTCAAAACTCATGATTACTCCTTTATCTGTGCAGTTCGCTTGCCATCAATGAAGGTCAAACGAACAACTTCACCGATAGTTGCCTGTTCCTTGCTCTTTATAAGCATTCCGCTCTCACTTTGGACGGCTGCATAGCCTCGCGCTAGTATAGCAAGGGGAGAAAGGGCTTGCAACTCTCTAGCCGCTGATTGATATCGTGCTTGTGTCTCCCTCACTTTCTGCTGGCCGGCATTGATGAGATTCTGGCTCGCGTTAGCCAAGAGGTACTCCCTGTTATTTATGATTGTGTGGATCTGTCTCGCATCAAGTTTGCCCAGTTGATGGGAGGCAAGGGTAAGACGATACTCCATGGCCTTGCGGATTTCTGCCTGCAGGGCTTTTAGGTTCTGCCTCAAATCGAGGTAGCCCTGGCTTACCAGCTCGGCTGCAGCAGAAGGCGTAGGTGCTCTCAGGTCTGCAACATAGTCAGAGAGAGCCCAGTCTATTTCATGTCCTACTGCACTGATGATGGGTATCTCTGATTCGTGCATCGCCTCCAGGACTATTTCCTCGCTGAAGGGAAGTAGGTCTTCCAAGGATCCTCCACCACGTCCAACGATCAAGACATCACAGAGCAACAGGCTGTTTGCCTGCATGATTCGGTTGGCAATGGAAGCTGCACTGCTCTCTCCCTGTACAACTGCAGGAAGTACCAGTACATCCAAGGAAGGCGAACGACGGTTCAGTACGTTGAGGATATCTTGTAGCGCGGCACCGGTTGCACTGGTTACCACGCCCACCCGGTGGGGTTGCCTGGGGATGGGCTTCTTCAATGATTCATCAAAGTACCCCTTACTAGCATAAAGCCTCTTGCGTGCCTCAAGCAGAGCAAGGATCTCTCCCTGTCCTGCTTTTTCCATGCTCTCACACTTGATTTGGTAGGTTCCCCGTGCCCCATATACATCCAGGTTGCCGGTTACAGTAACCTTATCGCCTTCAGAGGGGGGGGTGAAATCGACTTTCCATGTGCTTCCCTTGAACATGACAGCACTGATCTGGGAATTTGCATCCTTGAGAGTAAAAAAAACCAGTGTCCGGTAGAGGAAGGACGGAAGTTGGAAATTTCTCCTGTCACTTTCAGTCCATAGAAACCTTCCTCGAGGGTTCTCTTGATCAGACTTGTCAGTTCACTGACAGTCAACAACAGTTCATGCATGCTCAGTTTCCTTTTTTTTCTTGGAGAGCATGTGCATTTGATTGAGAATGCCAAGGAAGGCAAGGATTGCCCATAGAGCAAAGAAGAGCCAGAACTGGAGGTACCAGAATCGGGAAAGCAACCAGGCTACAATCAAGGAACCAGCGATGGCGCTTTCAAGAGCCATGTAGGATTCGAATCGTGTAATGCTGAGTGCTAGGATAACGACCAACGCCACTGCTGTTACTACAAAACTTGGGGTGAGAGGCAGGAAGCTTAGGAGAAGGAAGAAGATAATCAAGCTCATGGAAAATGCTGCAAATAGGGCAACAATCAATTGGATAACCTTCTGTTTCTTCCTGGCAAGCAGGAACAGGACCAAGCCGCCAGCAGCAAAAGAAGTCAGGTAGAGTAGGACTCCACGATAATCAGAAGGATTGAAAAGCACCTTCCAGAGTGCCCCGAGAGGGTTTTTCTCATGGAGTACCTGCATGAAAGATTCTCTTCCATAGCTCATAAGGGCGATAAATAGAAAGACGATTGATCCTGAGATGACACTGCGAAGCCTAACAAGCAAGCTCTTGGTAACATAACCGTAAAAACAGAGAAAGAAGCCTACGAGAAGGCCAATGAGCATTACAGGAGCACCGATGGTCGTAATTTCACTTTGCATGTATGTTCCTTCTCAAATTAAAAAAAAAAGAGACAGCAAGATACGCTGTCTCTCAATCTTGGTTGTTGTCCTACTCCTGAATGATAGCAGCGGTAGGACATACATCAGCGCAAGTCCCGCAATCGATGCATGCATCTGCATCAATTACATAGATATCGCCTTCAGAAATCGCACCGGTAGGACATTCCGGCAGACACGTTCCACATGCAATACATGCATCTGTGATTTTGTAAGCCATGATAGTGACTCCTTACTTCGTTTTCGTTGCTTCTGACTATATACCTACTTGGTATTCAAGTCAAGGAATATGAGATATCTGTACTGATAGCGATGCTTATAAAACGATATTCTGCTATGGGTTATAAGTTATAATATACTAACAAATTTTAAGTATGATGACATTAATCACCATCCCCAACTTTACATTGGAGTTGGTGTCCTTACTCCTTCATCCAGGACAAGGATTTGTCCTGGAGCGTTCCAATCGGACAGATGGCGCACCATAGGCGGGGCCGGTAGATGAGAGCCAGGATACTGGCGAGAATTGTGGTACTGAGCATCATGGAATAGAACCGATAGGAGAGATGCAAGAGAAAAGGTGGTACTGATACCTGCAGCAACTGTGGCAGAGAAACCAGCGGGATGGCAATGAAGAGACGGATGTACGGCATTGCCTCCATATTTCCCATGGCTATCTGGGTTGTCGAACCAGTGATAAACAGCAGGTTCAGACCAAAGTACCAAAGCATATAGTATTTTGCTTTACCACTTGTGATGAATCGAGGATTCTTTCGCCAGTTGTGCTTTTTCCCTACCTGGTTGAGATAGCTTGCCCGTGGGCAGTATTTCTGGCACCACACTTTCTTCTTGGCCCTTGAGAGTAGAATGAAAGGAAGCGCCATACAGAGGATTGCAAGGTTTGCAAAGAGTATGGAAACAAAACCCAGTGAAAAATACACAAGGGTTATGATGAATAGACCTGGGAGCAATCCTATGGATTTCTTTGTCATGCACCCTCCTTCCGTTTCATTTTAAGAGCTCCAGGAAAGCAATAACGAGTACATTTCCCGCAATCAGTACATTTTCTTTTGTCTACTTTTGGAGCGGCAAACCCTTTCTGGGTCAATGCGCCGGACGGGCAAACGCCTACTGCAGGACAGCGGTGGTTCTGGGGACACCTATGGGTGAGTACGGTCAATACTTTTGGTTCCTTGGGGCCAGCTGGTTTCAATCCGAAAAATGATGCGAGGTCAAATGCCATATTGGTTTCTTCCTTGATAATTGTGTGTAGTATGGTTTCAGAACCGTAGCTGAAAACGGGTATTCTGTCAAATGGTTGTTACTAACAAATATTGTGAACGGCAAAAACCAAAAAACCGGGATTCACTTGCACAGAGGTTCTCTTGGATATATAGTCAGCTTCGTGGAGGAGTGAATCTTGAAACAATTGGTATTAGCTGAAAAGCCGAGCGTCGGAAGGGAACTCGGACGTGTCTTGCACTGTTGGAAATCGGAGAAAGGCTATCGCGAAGGGGACGATTATATCGTAACCTGGGCGCTTGGCCATCTGGTGGAGCTTGCCCAACCCGCTGCTTATAGCGACCGCTACAGAAGGTGGTCACTGAGGGACCTCCCTATGTTGCCTCCAGTTCTTAAGCAGGAAGTAATCGAGCAGAGCAAAGATCAGTTTTCTGTGGTCAAACAGCTCATCCAGCGAAAGGATGTCGATTCAGTAATCATAGCCACTGATGCCGGAAGAGAAGGTGAGTTGGTTGCCCGTTGGATCATGAAACTTGCCGACTACCAAGGAACAGCCAAACGGCTTTGGATCAGCAGCCAGACCGAAGGTGCCATCAAGGAGGGCTTCAGCAACCTAAATGATGCAAAACTCTATGACGACTTGTATGCAGCCGCTGAAAGTCGTGCTGCTGCTGACTGGTATATAGGAATGAATGTTACCAGGGCATTGACTTGTCACTATGATGCAAAGCTCTCAGCAGGGCGGGTGCAAACCACCCTTGCCCTTATGACCCAGAAAGAAGATGAAATAGAGGCATTCAGTGGGCAGTTCTACTGGACACTCAAGGCCGACTTCACTGATTTTACTGCTTCCTATTATCCCAGTGAGGACTCCATTAGAATCACTGATGAGAAGACTGCTAAACAGAAAGAGGAGGAGCTCGCGGGAAAGAGTGGGCAGGTTGTCTCCTTGGAGACCGTTGAGCGCCTTGAGCAGCCACCTCTTGCCTATGACCTGACTGAACTGCAACGAGACGCAAACAACCTCCTTGATTTCAGTGCCAAGGAGACCCTCGATACCTTGCAGTCACTCTATGAACAACACAAGATTGTAACCTATCCTAGAACCGACAGTCGCTACATTACCAGCGATATCGTATCCACACTGGAGAAACGTCTGCAAGCTCTCGATACAACCCCGTTTGGCAGTCTTGCCAATTCCTACCGGATAAAGGGGTATCGTGTTGACCAAGAGCGGTTTGTCCAGGATTTGAAGGTTAGCGACCACCACGCCATCATCCCAACCGAGCAACGCGTGGACCTTGGCAGGCTGAATGCGAGGGAGCGCGCTCTGTGGGAGCTAATCGTCCTTCGGTTCCTTGAGGTGCTCAGTCCCGATTACACCTACCGTACCACCACCCTGATTGCTGATGTGGAGGGCTCTCGTTTCAAGACCCGTCTCACCCTTCCGGTTGAACAAGGCTGGAGAGATGTTGCCCGAGTAATAGGTAAACGCAGCGCCCAGCCTTCGATTACTGATGAGGAAGAGGCCAGTCCATTCCTTCTCTCCCTGAAGGAGGGAGATCAGCTGACCATCTCCAGTGTGAAACTTAGAAGACTTTCCACTCCATCTCCCGCTCGTTACACGGAGGCAACACTGCTCTCTGCCATGGAACACGCGGGACGATTTGTTGAGGATGCAAAACTGAAGAAGCAGCTGGGAGGAGGGCTTGGAACTCCTGCCACCCGTGCAGACATCATCGAGAAGTTGATCCAGAACACTATGTCGAGAGACAGGGAAAGGAATTGGTTCCCACTCCCAAGGGAAGGGAATTGATTCGTCTTGCTCCTGAGGAGCTGCGCTCCCCTGAGCTGACCGGGCTCTGGGAACAACGTCTTGGTGCCATCGCCGACGGCAAGGAGGATAGCCATCGATTCCTTGAGGATATAAAGACCCATGCCGTGAAGCTGGTTGATGAGGTCGTGAAAAGCAGTGAGGTATTCTCCCCGCAGTTTTCCGATGCAAAACAGTGTCCCTTCTGCAAAGGGCCCATGATGAAGGTGGTTGATGATATCGGTCAGAACCATTTTCTGTGTCAACGACTCTCCTGTTCCTATGAGGAGATGGAGATCAAGAAACGAGTCATGGTTCCTGGTAAGGAGAAGCCAGCGAAAGTGGTGGTGAAGGCAAAGAGTGTACCCACCGATGGGACCAAGAAACGTATAGTTCTGAAGAAATCCACGGTCAAGAAACCTGCGATGCAGTCATTCTCTCTCCCAGATGATGAGAAAGAAGTCAAGTTCACGTGGGAAACTGTCATCGAGGTGGTGAGACCCAGTAAGTTGTCCTATCGTGGTCCACGTAGGATGATCATCAGGACAGGAGGGTGGAAACCTCCTGTGCAGAATAAACATATAGTAGAGGATGTGCCTTCCGGCGGAGGGAGCTTTGCCGATTTCCTGAAAGCCAGCGAAGAACGAAAAAAAGCGCAATAAAAAAAAGAGAAAATAGGGCAATTTTTTGTTACAATAAAAAAAACATTCTGTTAAACTGTAGACATATTTGTAACTTTCTGCTACTCTTCCTGCATCACAGGAGGAGTGTATGCGCGTAGGTATTATTGGATTTGGGAAGATGGGAAAACTCATCCGCTCTGAAGCTTTGAAACGGGGGCATACGATAGCCGCTGTTATCGACCCGATTTCTCAAGACAGCGAAGTCACTGCAAATCAGGTCAGTAGTGAGCACTTGGGCGAGTGTGAGGTAGTCATTGATTTTACCCATCCTTCAGTGGTTGTGGACCACATCATCCTGTATGCGAAGCTCGGCATTCCTGCGGTCATCGGTACTACAGGTTGGTATGACAGGATACCTGAACTACAGGAAATCGTAACACAGTCTGGCGGTGCCATTATCTATAGCGGGAACTATTCACTGGGCGTTGCGCTCTTCATGCAGGTGGTGAAGGAAGCCTCCAAACTCTTTGCAAAAAGCGGTCTCTACGATCCATTCCTGACGGAAATCCATCATGCACAGAAAGCAGACAGCCCCTCCGGCACTGCAGAGATGTTGGGTTCCTTGGTACTGCAAAACTATCCCAGCAAACACGCCCTGGAGAGGGAGACCCTACACAACAAACGCGAGGACGAATCCATTCATCTTGCGTCTGTCAGGGGAGGCTGGGTTCCAGGAACCCACACTGTCTACTTTGACAGTCCGCAGGATACAATTGAATTGACACATAGGGCCCGATCACGGGAAGGATTTGCCGTGGGGGCTGTACAGGCAGCTGCCTGGATAGCATCAGGTCGCAAGGGATTTTTTTTCACCCTTGATGACATGCTTGAAGATGTATATTTATCAGTGGAGAAGACACAATGAGAGACATTAATTTTAAAGGGGTACATACTGCCCTGATCACCCCATTTACCAAGAAGGACAATCTGGACGAGGAACGTCTTGAAGAACTCATCGAAGCGCAGATCACCAGTGGCGTGAATGGTTTGGTCCCCTGTGGAACAACCGGAGAGAGTCCAACCCTCAGTCATGATGAGCATGACCAGATGATTGCAATGACCGTCAAGTTTGCTAATGGCAGGGTACCTGTCATTGCTGGAACAGGTTCTAATGCAACCAGTGAGGCAGTGAGACTTTCAAGCATGCTCAGCAGGTCGGGGCAGACGCAGTTCTGTTGGTCAATCCATACTACAACAAGCCTACCCAGAAAGGGTTGTACTACCACTTCAAGGCAATTGCAGACAGTGTAGACATTCCCTGTATCCTCTATAATATCAAGGGGAGAACCGGTGTAAACATCGAGACTGAAACAGTAAAGGCACTCAGCGATGCTTGCTCAAATATTGTTGGTGTGAAGGAAGCCAGTGGAAGCTTGGAACAGATGCGCTCTGTCATTGATGCTACCCATGGTAAGTTCCATGTACTCAGCGGCGATGACAATCTCTCCATTCCCTTGGTAGAGAGTGGAGGGGATGGTGTGGTATCAGTTGGATCCAACATTGCTCCGGGATATATCTCAAAGATGATCCACTTGGCCCTTGAGGGGAAGTGGGAGCAGGCCAGGGAGATGGAAGCACATCTCAAAGGATTCTTTAAGGCATGTTTCCTTGAAACCAATCCGATTCCCATCAAGACAGCAATGGCCCGTTATGGTTGGTGCGAAGAGTCCTTCAGACTTCCCATCTGCACCTTTGAACGAGAAGAGAATAGAAATGCCCTCTACGAAGAGCTGGATAAGCTTGAAGCACTGGGTGCAATTATAAGGAGATAAGTGTACATGGCGACAATTAATACAAACTTCCAAAAGTTGGCGAGCGGATACCTCTTCCCTGAGATAGCCCGCAGGACCAGGGTATGGCAGGAATCAAACCCGGGTGTAGAGGTACTACGCCTTGGTATCGGGAACACCACTGAAGCCCTTCCTCCTGCGGTTTGCGATGCAATGAAAGAGAAAATTGAAAAAACTCTCTGACCGTGCCACCTATTCAGGCTATGGTGATGAACAGGGAGATACTGCTCTTCGGGAAGCCTTGGTTCGTTATTATAAGCGCTATGGGGTAGATCTCAAGAGCACGGAGTTTTTTCGTGAGTGATGGAGCCAAGAGTGATGCTGCAAATATCCAGGATCTCTTTTCCGCGGAGAATGTGGTAGCTATCCAGGATCCAGCGTATCCGGTGTATGTCGACAGCAATGTCGTTGGAGGAAGGACTGGTCTGTTCAATAAGGAAAAGGGTCTCTACGATGGGTTTGTCTATCTTTCAAGCACGGAAGAGAATGGGTTCATCCCCAGTCCTCCCCAGCAGAAGGTCGATCTTATCTATCTATGCAGCCCAAACAACCCTACCGGTGCAGTAGCCACCCATGCACAGCTGAAGGCATTTGTGGACTACGCTATCAAGAACAAGAGTATCATCATTTTTTGACAGTGCCTACAGTGAGTATGTCACCGAGGAAGGATACCCCAGGAGCATCTATGAGGTTGAAGGGGCAAAACGTTGCGCCATCGAGATCAACAGTTTTTCCAAGTTCTCCGGTTTTACCGGTGTACGCTTGGGGTGGACGATTATTCCCGAGGAATTGGAGTGTGAGGATGCACCCTCCGGCCTTTTAAACTCCCTGTGGAACCGCAGGCAGTGCACGTTCTTCAATGGGGCTAGTAATATTGCTCAAAGTGGTGGGCTTGCAGCCTTGGAGGGCGATGGGTACGACCAGAGCCGTGCTCTGGTGGATTACTACCTTGAGAACGCCAGAATTATCCGGGAAGGACTGGAGAAAGTAGGAATGACGGTGTATGGTGGTGTAAATAGCCCTTACATCTGGGCAAAAACCCCGAATGGTATGGATAGCTGGGAGTTTTTTTTCGATATCCTGCTTGACAAGTGCCATGTAGTGGTAACTCCGGGTGGAGGCTTCGGGCCGGCAGGCGCTGCATTTGTCCGTGTTTCCTCCTATGGACACCGTGAGAATGTAATCAAGGCCATGGCCCAGATAGAGGAGAATTTACAGGTATGAGTGAAAAAACACTTCCCATGGGACATGGCGATCTGCTGGAACTTGCGTATCAACTTCCCACTCCCTTCTATTTGTATGACGAGAAGGCCATCGTGGATAATGCCAGACGATTCAACGAGCTCTTTTCATGGGCCCTGGGTTCCGCAACTACTTTGCGGTGAAGGCGTGTCCCAATCCTACCATTCTTAAGCTCCTTGCAAAGGAAGGATTTGGGGCTGACTGTTCCTCCCTTCCAGAGCTGTTGCTCAGCAAGGCAAGTGGGATCAGTGGGGATAGAATCATGTTGACCAGTAATGATACCCCATCTGAAGAGTTTCGTGCTGCCTATGAACTTGGTGCAATCATCAACCTTGATGACATAACCCATATTGAGGCGCTTGAAGAAGCGATCGGAAAGGTTCCAGAGACCATCTGTTTCCGCTATAACCCAGGAAAAAAAACCGAACGGGAAATGCAATCATCGGTAACCCGGTGGAAGCAAAGTACGGTTTGACGGATGAGCAGGTAGTCGAGAGCTATAGAATCATGCAGGATAAGGGTGTAAAGCATTTTGGCCTGCATACCATGGTTGCCTCAAATGAGCTCGATGGATCCTATATTGTTGAGACGGCCAGGATGCTTTTTAACCTGGCAGTGAGAATCAAGAAGGAAACAGGTATCGCCATTGAATTCATTGATATGGGTGGTGGTATTGGGATTCCCTACCGCCCAGACCAGGATGCAATGGATTTGCAGATGGTCAGCGATGGGATGAAAGCACTCTATGAAGAGATTATTGTACCTTCTGGTCTTGCTCCATTGCAGATAGTCTTTGAATGTGGACGGGTAATCACCGGCCCTTACGGGTATCTGGTAAGCAAGGTGTTGCATGTCACCAAGAAGTACAAGGATTATGTCGGTCTCGATGCCTCCATGGCTGACTTGATGCGGCCGGCACTCTATGGTGCATACCACCATATCACCGTTGTAGGCAAGGATAAAAAAGCCTCATGACCACCTCTATGATGTAACAGGAAGTCTCTGTGAGAACAACGACAAGTTTGCAATCGACAGAAAGCTTCCCAAGGTAGAGAGTGGAGACGTCTTCGTGCTGCATGATGCAGGAGCACACGGGCACAGCATGGGGTTCAACTATAATGCCAAGCTGCGCAGCAGTGAGTACCTACTCAAGAAGGATGGTTCGGTGAAGATGATCAGACGCGCACAAACCTATGATGATTATGTGGCGACTCTTCGGTTCGATGGTGCTCTCGTGGAGGTCTGATGCATTCATTCAATATTCGAGTGTATTACAGCGATACCGATTGTGGTGGCATTGTCTACCACGCTCGGTATCTTGATTTTGCAGAGCATGCTCGTACTGAACTGCTGAGGGAAGTAGCCCAGAAGCAGGGTCTTGATGGATCTCAAAGCAGTATGATCGATCTGGGCAAGATGGCATTTGTGGTGAAATCAATTACAGTGGACTACCAGAAACCAGGCCGTCTGGATGACCTCTTGGAGGTAACCACAGAAATTGAGAGTGAGAAGCGCTTCTCCATTACCTTCATTCAGACGGTAAAAAGGGGAGATGAAGTGCTCTGCGTACTGAAGGTGCGGGTTGCCTCGATCAATACCGAGACACTCCGTCCCACACCTCTGCCCCCCTGGTTTGCTCCGTCAGTTCAGTCGTTCTGAATGTTAGTAGGGCATCGTCACCAATAGGGTGGTGTTGCCCAAACTTCCCAGTTTTTCATGACGAACCACCACATCGTAGCGATGAGTACCTGCATCTGGTATTGAGGTATAGGTATCACTCTGCTCTTGGGAAATGGTGCCTTCGCAATACCAATCAATCTCCAGATCATCCACCAAGATACCTTCTGGGAGGTTGGTTGGTGTATAGCTCAAGGTGACCTGTTCTCCTGCAGATGGACTAGCAGGGGTTGAGGTGATGGTCCCCGTTATAGGCAACATGGTGTCATTGATGACGGTAATTTTAAAATTGGTGGAAAGATCTCCTATGATCATATGTACCGTCCCATCACTGGTGGTGTTTGAGAGGATCCGAACAGCCTCAGTAGCTCCGCTTACCAGCATATCCTGGCTGAAGAGTCTCAGCTGAAGCAGGTAGGAGCCACTTCTCAGTGAAGATTCCAGAAGCACTTCACCCACTCCCTTGTTCAATACCGGTACATCGAGGTCCAAAGCGACTCCCTGTTGGTCAAGAAGCACCACTTGCAAAGAGACATCCTCAGCAACTTGAGCGGGATCCCATGTTATCAAGGTTTCAAGCGTTCCTGTTCCCACCAAGTCAGTAAGATGGAGGGTGGCAGTACTTGTTACCTTGCTGAGCAGTGTGGTAATGGTCCCTGATACGAGAGGAGTTCCCTCTGCGTTGTATCCTGTGGCTTCTATCGACCACCGGCCGATTATAAGATTTCCGATTGCAACAGCTCGTTCCACAGAATCCACGGTGAAAGTCTGTCCGTTGGGGCCAGTACCACTGAGGTGGTAGTCAGTGATGACCATCTTCTGGGAATCAGGGATCAAGCTTCTTTCAGATGAAAATTGCTCGGTGGTAAGCAATAATCGCAAATCGGTTGTTTCTGTGTGTACATCCTCTTTGCATCCGGTTGCCAACAGAACCACGGCAAAGAGAATCATGAGCACGTTTGTACGTATCTTTTGTTTCATGACAGGTCTCCTATAATTGAGTTAACCAAGAAGAAGAAAACCCTTCATAATTGCTTCAGATTCCCCTAGGAGAGAGTGCCGTACTCGTTTATACTGGCATCCATGGAAACACAACCCACACTCATCGTTGGCAACACACTCGAGAAAAGTCTCCCCATTGCATTAATACCTTGCTGGGGATCGTATGAAAAAAAACTGAAGGAGCATTACGCCTCGCTAAAAAAAAGGGAGATACGCTCTCCCTACGCTATATGCTGCGTGCTCCTTTTCTCAGACGGATGGTGCAACAGCACAACCAGGAAGTAAGTGATGATTCTTGTGTTGGTCTCCTGCTCAAGACAATAGATACAGGGCAATATCTACACCTTCAAGGCAGCGCCTCAGGCGCCCTTCGCGCTTGGTGGATCACCGATGAGGGAGAGAGAACCCTGCTTCCATCCGCACTCCTCGAGACGATACCGGTAACGGTAACCCTGCTGGAAAACTCCAATGCACAAAGCCGTTGGAGTATTGAGATGGAACTGGATTTGAAGGCACTCAAAATCTCTTCTGACAGCCCCCCCCTTCTTGGGAACTTCTACAGCTGCTGTGAGCAGACAGATATGAAGCATTACTTGCTGGCACAGGAGAGCGGAACACTTGAACCAGATGTGGAAGTCCCTTCAGCCTTTATGGCCTTGGAGTTTCTCTAGGATTGCTTTTTTTCTGGGGATTCCAGGCTTCTTCTCCACTGAGTATCTCCTCATCCAGAAGCTTGCTTAGGGCAAGGTGGGCAAGATTTTGCCCAAATATTCCTGTTATGGTAGGCAAGCTCCCCAGTACATTGCGTCTTCTTCCTCTGCTGCTTATCTGCTCATTGAAGTCGGCATGTTCCTCTTCCTCTGGAGATTTATAGGTAAAACGTACCAGCTCTGGGGAAAAGATGACCTCAATTCCTCGTCCAACCCCTCTTTTGCGGAGATTCGTCCTCACCTGACGAGCCAGAGGACATCCAAAGGTATCCATCAGGTCGGCTTTACGGACGAGAGAGGGATCTCTCCTTAGTGCTGCCCCCATACTGCTTACTACCGGGATGCCTCGTTTATATGCTGCTTCCAACAACGCACATTTGGGGTTGAGTGAATCGATGGCATCGACTACCAAGTCTATTTGCCCAGAAAAGATTGTATCTAATGTTTCATGTTGTACAAAAAAGAGGAAGTACCTCAACGTTGCAAGCTGGATTGATAGCGAGGATTCGTTGTTTCGCGACCTCGGTTTTGGGCTTTCCCAAGGTCTCGTAGGTAGCTAGGATCTGCCGATTCAGATTGGTGATTCCTACCGTGTCGAAGTCAACGATTCTCACATTACCGACACCACTTCTGACCAGGGATTCCAGTGCCATTCCCCCCCACTGCTCCAAGACCTACTACCACCACGTGTTTCTCATGGAGGCGTGCTACCGGCTTTTCACCGAGTAGACGAGTTATGCGTAAGAATTGTTCTGACTTCATCATTGTTCCTTATCAGTTCATCATGGCTACACCCGCTCAGTTTGCTGAAGTTTTCAACCTGTGTCCAGAGAATCTGGGAATAATCCCCCGTCTGGAAATCGGTTTCCAAGGCATAGAAGGGTGATTAACCTAGCACCTTCATGAGCCAATTTGCTCTGAAAGAGCCTTCTTCCATAGCCGAGAATGACTCCCAGCTTTACGGCCTCCCCGGCGGTTTCCCAACTCCCTGTGTATCCGTGCCAAAGAAGCGTCGGGAGGTTTGGCTGGAGAGAGCGAAGAAGGGAAAGCATCCTTCCATCCTCCTTCACACAGTGCAGGCTTACACTACGCCCCTTCTCGTAGGCCAAGGTGAGGGTATCTTTCAAGAATGCTTCTTGTTTTTTCAATATCAGGGAATCTTCTATCCAGTCCTACTTCAGCTATTTGAAGGGATGGATGTTTTTTTCAGTATGCCTTCCAGTGCCCCAATTCCCGGTAATGGTTTCTCGGCAAGTGCCCCGACCCCACCCAGTGCTGGATCCATGAGCGAGGATAGTGAATCCCACTCATCGCTACTGCTGGTGGCATAGAGAGCGTTTTCTTTCATGCTGGGGCCATAGTGGCGATGTGCATCAAACATGGTTCAATCCTAAGGATGAGGAGCATGCTCCGTCAAGCTAGAGCAACAGAAGATATGTTACCCCCGATGCTCAGGAGTATCGGGATGATCATGCTGTTCTTACGGTAGGCAATAAATGCTGCACAGAGGATACCAACAAGTCCGGCGTACCAGTGTCCCTGGAAGTCGAGAATGACACCGGGAAAGATGAGGGGACCGAGCGCAGCGATGGGAAGAAGGCGGAGGCTCTTTGAGAGAAACCTTGGAAGCCGGTCAAGGAAGGACGCGTAATAGGGAAGGGCCCTTACCAGGAAGGTGGCAAGTGCACTGACTAGGATAGGAATAAGGAATGGAAATGCTTTCATCATGTCACTTCCTCATTATCACTGGTTATCAGGGCACCAAGGAAGCTTGCAGAGAGCATGCTGATAACGAACGACCAGCCTATGGCAAGGGACCATTGCAATATCAGGTATGAGTTCAGACCTGCCGATACTCCGGCAATTGCAAGAACCCTGAACCCTTTTTGATGGAACTCCTGTGCCAAGAGTGAACTGAACATGGCATATAGGGTTACCCCGACTGCGAGTTGGAGTGCGGAGGGGAGGATCATGCCAACAAGAAATCCAACAGCAGTACCGCTGACCCATCCACTGTATGCAGTCAACTCCAATCCTGCCAGGTACTCTTTGCTTATAGGTTCTCTATGCAGGACAGCGACACTGAAGACTTCATCTGTAGTACCATGGGCAAGTAGTGCCTTTTTCCAGCCTCTAACCCCTTTCTCGAGATTCCTGTTCAGTTCCGCTCCCATGAAGGAGTAGCGCAGGTTTACCAACAAGACACTGACGAACAGCTCAGCCAGAAGGGCGCCACCTCCGATGAGATTCGCTGCCAGAAACTGTCCGCTGCCTGCAAAGTTGGTTACTGAAAAAAGTACCGCTTCCCAGATGCGCATCCCAAGATCCCTGCAAACAAGACCGAAGGCCATGGCGGTAGGGAAATACCCAACAAAAATGGGAAATCCTTCGATGCAACCTTCCCGGAAGGTGAGTTTGTCGTGTGTTGCTGATTCCATGGTTTGCAGATTAGTGATTCTGCCGGTTTCCTGCAAGTGGCATTCATGATAGACTACACCTCCCAGGAGGTGTATATGGCTGTCTATCTCGCAAATACTGGATTGCAATTACTCAGCAAAGACGGGACCCTCGACCAAAAACCCTTGATGCAATGGTTTCATGAAGCCAAGCGTATTTCGGCGCACCAAGGCTCCTATTACACGAAGATGTTGGACAGTGGGCTGACTATCATCTTCCGTACAGTTGCAGACAAAGAAGACCTGCAGATTGTAGGTTTGGATATGCATATGAGTGGACGTTGCCTTTGGTCAGGGAAACCCTTGGTCCAGATCGGCAAGGGTGAGCCGCTCTCGCTTACACTCCTTATGACCAATGACTCTGAAAAAATGTGCTTTCATAGCCACATTGGTGCATGCTGCCACGCTGCAACAGATTGATGAGGACACCCTGTTGGATTTGCAAGTATGCGCATTCCCTCAGTCTCTTGATGTATTTGACAGCAGGGAAGCGTATGAGTCGGTCACCGAAGAGGGTGCCCGCCTCGAGGATAAAAAAAATTACTTCCTTTCAACTACATCATGGCTCGTGATGAGAGTCTCAGTGAAGAAAATAGGGAACGTTTTTCAGCGGAGGAACAGATGATGTTGCTCTGTGGGCCTGTACTTGGGGTGGAGAACCGCAAGCATGGGTTTGAGGATACCGGTTGTACGGTAGCCACCATGTCCACGGAAATGGGACATCTAGATCTGGTCTTGGCCCCAGAACAACTACAGAAACCTTTGAAAAAGGGCTCCTATATAGTTGCAAGCTGTGCAATCAGTGCAGATGTTCTGACCGACTAAAACCGTTTGATATATGCGTGGCAGTAGGGAAGGGTTCCCTTCTTCTCGTAGTAATCCTGATGGTAATCCTCCGCTGGGTAGAATACCGCTGCCGGGCGGAGGGTGGTTGCGATTTTCAATCCCTTTTCTTCAAGGATTTCAATAAGGCGTACCCCCCCCACATCGAACTCATGTCTTGAACGGTAGAATATGGCAGAGAGATACTGGTTCCCAATATCAGGTCCTTGTCCATTTGCCTGGGTGGGGTCGTGGATTTCAAGGAAATACTTGGTTAGGTCCTCGTATGAGATCTCCAAGGGGTTGTAGAGGACCTTGACCGCTTCCAGATGACCTGTGGTATGAGTAAGCACATCTTGGTAGCTTGGATTCTCAACATCTCCACCTGTATAGCCGGAAACTGCAGAATATACGCCTTCCCTCTGGGCAAACAGGTGCTCAACTCCCCAGAAACATCCTCCAGCGAAGACTGCCTCAGCTACCGGCGTACCATCCCTGAAGATCAGGGAGAGAGAATTGACACAATGTCTTGTATTGGTATCTGTGAACCGCTCCCCTTCAAAGACATGTCCCAAGTGTCCGCCGCAGGTGGCACACAGTATTTCTGTTCGCATGCCATCGGCATCGGTCTTGCGTTTGACTGCATGGGGAATTTCCTCATCGAAAGAGGGCCATCCGCAGTCGGAATGGAACTTGCTTTCAGAGCTGTAGAGGGGGGAGCCACACCACTTACAGTAGTAGGTTCCCCAATCAGTAGTATCAGTATACTCACCAGTAAATGCTCGTTCGGTAGCTTTTCCCACAATGATAGATCTCTCTTCATTGGTAAGGGAGTTTTTCAACGCCTCATCAAGAGGTTGGTATTTGAATCGTTCTGTATCAGCCATGGGTGCTTTTTCCTCACTTATTGTCGGGGTTTCTCGTTTATATAAGGCAAATGAGAGCAGCAGGAACACAACCAACAGCAATGCAATGATTAGAAAGACTGTTTTCATCTGCAGATTCTCCTTGAGTTCACTGTAGCATGGTTGCTACCAGAATCGGAAGAGAATTGCACCTGCCTTTTCTTTGTATGTTGCATACTCAGGATACTTCGAGGAGGTGATGCTCTCTGTGAAGATGGTTGAGCCAATGAACAAGAGCGTCAGCAAGAGAGGCCCTGCTATGGTGTAGTGCAACAAGGAACCATGGAAAGATACCGCATATAGATAGATCGACCACCACACCCCCAGCTCCCCAAAGTAGTTGGGGTGACGGCTGTATTTGAACAGTCCAGAGCTACGGAAACCCTGTACATACTCATCCTCAAGATTGTCTTTTCTGGGGAGTATTTGGTACTTGGCTTGCTGGAACGTGTACTGTTGTTGGTCTGCAATGGTCTCGATACTCAGGAAACAGATAAACAAGAATATGGCAATGAAGGAGAGAGGAGAGAATGGAACATTCGCTTTGGGGAGAATCCCCAGAGGGCTGGTGAATGCGATGAACAGGAATTGTTGATAGAAAGCGATAAAGAGCAGGTTGAAGCAGAACCATCCAATAGGGTTCCCAATTTTCTCCCTGAGGATCTTCCAACGATAGTCTTCTTCTCCGCTGTACCTCCGCGTCGGGCAAAATTGAATGTAAGCCTAGCCCCCCAGATTGTGGCAAGCAGGGCAGCAACGATTACCGGGGAGGAGAAACCTGCTTTGTAGGCATAAATCCAAGCGAAGGCAACAGGGAGTGTGCTCCAGAGACGATCGGTCCACGAGTAATCTTCAGTGAGTAGCGAAAAACAGAGGCTTACCAGCACTGTGCCCAGTGTAATACTGCCCACTTGGTATAGTACCGATTCATCAGCGAACGGTCCCAAGACTACAAAGCCAGATAAGAGGGCCACCATGATAAAAAAGATCACTATGGTTGTTGGGTTTGCTTTCATGACATTCATTATAGCAAACCAAGGATTGATAAGACAAGAAATGTTCCTGCTCCTTAAAAGACTCCTCCTTTCCAAATTTTTTACCGGTAGCGTACACTAGGGGGCATGAATAAGCAGGTACGAATTTTCATTGTCATTGTTTGCATCGCTCTTCTTTTTCTGCTCCTCTTCTTGATACTGACTAGGCCGTTCAGTGTATCTATTACACGTTTTGAACAGGCTCCTTTGAGTGCTCTGGCGATACTCGAGTCCAGGGAAGCAACCCAAGTGACCCTCAGCATACAAGGAAAAAAAACCAGGATGACCTAACCGTCTCATTTGCTGGCTACGATACCTATCATGAAATTCCGCTACTTGCGCTCTATCCAAATAGCAAGAATGAAGTGGAATTCCATCTTGTCACGGAAGAGGGTAGACGCTACCAAAAAAAAGCAGTAAATATTAAAACCGGGGCCCTTCCAGACAGCTTTCCCGAGATTTCATACGAACGCTTGCTTCCCGACCAGATAGCTGAAGGTTTTACCTTTCTACACCTTGGCCGGTATGATGCAGATGGAAACTACCGTGCCCTTCCCTCTGCCATAGATTCCTACGGTACTGTCCGCTGGTACTACCAAGGCGATATTGGTCATGTCATGAAAATGACAGAGCAGGGGACCCTTCTGATTCAGGAAGGGGATTCTCTTGTTGAGATGGATCTGATGGGAAGGAAAATACGGACACTCCCGCCTCTCATGTATGGCCTACACCACGATGTGGCGATTATGGAAAATGGAAATCTTCTTGCCTTGAGTACTGCTCCTTCCTCTTTTGAGGATGGGGTGGTGGAACTTGATGGAGAGACAGGAGCCTATGTGCAAGGTTGGGACTTCCGAGAGATCCTTGACAAGGATCGTCCATCCCAGCCAAGAAACCTGGAACGTGCTGACTGGCTCCATCTCAATGGTGTTGATTATGACCATCGTGATGACAGCTTCATTGTCAGTGGCAGGGATCAGAGTGCTGTGGTGAAAGTAGACAGGCAGAGCGGAGATCTTCGTTGGATTCTGGGTAATCATGAACATTGGGAAGAAGCGTATCATCCATATCTCTTACAACCGGAGGGAAGCCCATTTGCCTGGCAGTGGGGTCAGCATGCCCCTATGGTGCATCCAGATTATCCTACCAGGGTGCTCTTGTACGACAACGGCAATGAGCGCTCCTATACTGATCCACTCGACCCGGCAGAGAATTTTTCCCGTGCTGTTGAATTTGAGATTGATGAGAAAGCCATGATGGTAAGACAGATCTGGGAGTATGGGACAAAGAACGGCAGCAGTACCTTTACCCCATTCATTGGGGATGCGAACTATCTGGAGAATGGGAATCGCTTGATCTGTTTCGGGGGGGATTACCAAGAATCTGGAAGGGGAGGCAGTTGAGCTGTTTGACTTTGCGAACAACTCCCTCAATGACATGAAAATCTCAGCAAAGGTTATTGAGGTTACCTCTGACTATCAGGCCAAGGAAGTTCTGGTATTCTCCTTCAATGATCCTGATCCGACAAGCTATGCGGGGTATCGGGTGTATCAGGCAGAGCGTTATCCGCTGTATCATCCTTTCTTGCTGAAGTAGCAACTACTACTGTCTTTGCTCCAATGTCACAGAGAGCCTGACGCTTTTCAGTGAATAGGATGGATATCCATCCGAGGCCCAACAGGCAGGTTGAGAAGAAAAGGATGAGGTGCCGCAGCAGCGCTCTAGGATAGGAAGGCTTGTCTCCGTGCAAGGTGCAAACCCTGATAGAGAGCAAATGGCAGCCTACAGTACCAAATCTCGTTGACCAGAGCACCGTGAGGTAGAGAGATCGGATCAACATGAGTAGGAAGAGTATTGGGCCACTATAGGCAAGGAGATATATCCCACTCGCTTCACTGAACAAACCCTTCAGATACCACAGGGCCAAGGGAGTCATGAGCAATGCTGTGATTGCATGATCAATTACATATGCTGCAAAGCGTCTTACAAGAGATGCATAGGGGTACTTCTGTTCCATCTGCCTTGTCCTTAATTAACGGTACTGCGTGTATCTATGGCAGTCAAGGAAAGAAAAAAAACCATGAGCATATCGATTGGATACACTCATGGTTTCACTACGAAAACCTGAACCAGGCTATTTGTTCAGCGTATAGCTAACTGTGTATACTCCTGAACCGGCTTCAGCCTCCAGGATGTCCTCACGCTTTGTAAAGGTGAGAGCATCTCCATCAATCAAGGAAGCTCCATCCAACAAGCGGATGGTGGCGGTGGTATTGGCTGGAACTGTTACACGCAAGGTTACAACGTTCGTCTTGCTTTCTCTCTCCCAACGGATCCCAACTTCACCATAGACCGATTGATATGCAGCTTCCACCCAGGTGAGGTTTCCCCCCAATCCTTGGGGCGATGACTGCATGCTTGTATCCAGGTTTGTTCTCATCGATATCCAGACCGGCAACAACCCGGTACAACCATTCACCAATTGCGCCGTATGCGTAGTGGTTGAATGAGTTCATATCTGGGCTCCACATCGAGCCATCAGGTTTGATACCATCCCAGTGTTCCCAGATTGTGGTGGCACCTTTCTTGACTTGGTACAACCAAGAGGGGAAGTCATCCTTGAGCAACAACTCATACGCTTCATCCAAGCACCCATTGGAAGAGAGTGCATGGCAGAAGTACGGGGTACCGACAAAACCAGTCACCAAGTGTCCATCATGCTCTGCTAACAACTTCTTCAGATTCTCTACTGTCTTTGCAACAAACTTCTTGGGAGCAAGGTTGAAATGAAGAGCCAGAATATGAGCGGTCTGTGTCTGGGCAGTCATGGTTCCATCGGCATTGAAGAAGGTTTCCTGGAACGTTTTAACGACTTCTCTGCGCAGTGCTTCATACTCCTCTGCTACATCTTCCTTCCCGAGGATTCTTGCAATCTTGACAAAAAAAAGACTGGTGGAATAGGCATAGTAAGCAGTACATGTCAAATCGTTTGGAGTGGCTCCAAAGTAACTTCCTTCCTCAGCATCCAAGGCAACCCAGTCGCCAAACTGAAGCTTGTAGTTCCAGATATTGTTCTTTGCATGCCTCTTCATGAAGTCAATCCAGCCTTCATGCTCTCATACTGAGTCTCCAGGATTGCTGTATCACCAAAGGTGAGATAGAGCACCCAGGGATTGATAATCGCAGCATCTGCCCATGCTGTAGCAGAGTGGGTTCCCCTGTTGAGCAACCAGTTGTCAAACGGATACTTGTACAGTACATCAGGTACTACATGGGGAACACCACCTTCTTTGGTCTGGTCAAGGGCAAGGTCCTTGAGCCATTTTTTGAAGAAGGTATAGGTGTTCACATTATAGCTTGCTGTTTGGCAGAAAATCTGAGCATCACCGGTCCATCCAAGACGTTCATCACGCTGAGGGCAATCGGTGGGAACATCTACAAAATTACTCTTTAATCCCCACAGGATATTATGCTGCAACTGGTTGAGATCAGGGTTGGAACACGCAAAACTACCAGTTTGTGGCATGTCAGAGTGAATTACATAGGCCTTGAAATTATCAAGATCCGCGCGTCCTGGGAACGATTCAACATGGATGAATCGGAATCCGAAGAAGGTGAAGTGAGGACGATAGACAAATGGTTTGTCATCCTTGATGGTGTAGGTGATTCGCTGTTCTGCCCTGCGGAGGTTGTCGGTGTAGACATTGCCGTCCTTATCCAGTACCTCGAAACATCTCAGTACAATAGTATCCCCAGCCTTTCCTTGTCCCCTGATTTCAGGAGGGCACTCATGTTCTGGCCGAAATCGATCACTCGCTCACCCTTGGGAGTGGAGAATGCGAGGGTAGGAGCCATTACCTCTTGAAGCGCGACGGGAGATCCCTCCTGTGCTTCAATATGTTCTGAAGTACAAGGAACTGGTTTCGCAACTCGCCAGGTTGTATCATCAAATCCTCTCTTGTCCCAACCTTCCGCCTCCAGGGATGCATCATAGGTCTCGCCATCATAGAGCTGCGAACTCAGAACCGGACTGTCACTGCCTTTCCAGCTCTCATCAGTATAGAATGTTTCTTTGCTTCCATCAGTATAGGTGACATCCATTCGTAGTGAGAGGGCTGCATAGTCACCATAGAAGTTGTGGATCATCAGGAAGCTGAGCGTGCTCTTATACCAGAGAGAACCTAGGTGTGCACCGAGTACGTGCTCACCAGAAGAAAGCATGTCAGTTACATCGTAGCTCTGGTAGAGCAGGCGATGATCATAGCTGGTCCATCCGGGGGGGGCAAGCTCATCGCCTGAAACCTTCTGGCCATCAAGATGCAATTGGTAGACACCCTGTGCAGTGGAGAAGATTACTGCTGATTTCACCTCTTTCTTCAATGAAATGGTTTTTTTTCTTAGATAGGTACCTTTCGATACCTTGATATCCTCGGCAGTCTCAGCGGTAATGAAATGATCTTTCAGTGAATCGGGATCTTTCAAACCTCCAAGAATGGTTGCACTTGCACTGAAGGCACTGGTGGATACTCCCTGTCCATCCGCTTCGGTGACTGCTTTGACACGTGCCCAGTATTTGATGCCTTCATCAGGAGTGAATCCTGGAACACGAACCTGTGCTGAATTGCTGCTCTCAACAAGGCCGGTATCGAAAAGAGGTGATGCGAAGGATGGTTCATCAGCAATCTGTATTTGATACTGTTTTTTTGCCGACAATTTCTAAATGGTGTGTCGATGACCCAAGAGAATTGTGGTCCCTCGGTAATCCCTACAACACTGTCAAGATAATTGATCTGCAGCTTGGAAACTGTTGTCATAATAATACTCCAATTTTATTTTTTATGCGCTTGCAAGGTGTATCTTGCATCCAATACGAAAAGTCAGCCTTTTACAGCCCCTCCCATCATTCCTGCTACCAGCTGACGCTGGAAGAAGATGAAGATGATCAAGGGGATTACACTTACCACCACTACGTTTGCAAACAACAGGTTCCACTGGGTGCTGAACTGACTCATGAATGAGTACAGCGTCAGTGGAGCGGTAATGTTCTTTGCTCCGGGTAGGAAGTATAAAGGACCAACAAAGTCATTGAAAATGTTTACGGACGTAGTAACTACTACTGTTACAATTGCAGGTTTAAGCAATGGTAATATGACCTGGAAAAAGATGGTCAGAGGGCTTGCACCATCAAGGAACGATGCCTCATCAAGATCTCTTGGAATGGTGGACATTGCTGTCCTGAAGATCATGGTTGCAAAGGGCATGAATAAAGCCAAGTCAATCATGATCATACCAAACATCGTCTTGTAGATTTTCAAGTTCTGCAGCAGGAAAATGGTTGGAACCACTGCAGGGGGGGGAATCATCAATCCTATGATTAAGAGCGACATCAAGATAGAGGCTGTCTTATCGTTCTTCCGCTGTGCTACAAAGGCAAAGAGAGCAGAGAAAACAACAATCAGAGCTACCGAGCCGAAGGTAAGCAGTGTACTGTTCAAGAGGGCTCTGAACATCCGGTAATCACCGTATGCAATGACTTCCTTCAGGTTTTGGAAAAAGAGATTTTGTGCAGGTAGGCTGAAACGCAGCAATGCAGCTTCTTGCTTGCTCTTTGCGGCCATTAAAATGATATAGATAAAAGGCACAATGAAGATGATCGTCAAAAAAAAGAGGAAGACGAGCACATTGGATGCAATATAGGCAGTTTTTTTGCTTCCTGGATTTCATAGTTCAATCTCCCTACTATTGAAGAAACGTCTTAGAGGAAATACCAAGATCGTAACCATGATGAAGAGAATGACGTTTCCAGCGGTTGAAAGACCGTAGAAACCTGCTTGATATTGTTTGTAGATTACGCTGGTCAAAACGTCAGAGGCAAAGCCTGGCCCACCTCCGGTCATAGCCCAGATGAGATCGAAAGACCTAAGGCCTCCGATGAATGAAAGAAGGATAACCGTGAACGTTGAGTTCCTGACTAAAGGAATGATTACATGACGGAACTTGATCCAGAATCCACCTTCCAGTTTCATGGCATCGAAGTAATCCTGTGGGATGGCAAGTATACCTGCCATATAGATAACGGTAGCAATACCGATTCCTTTCCAGATATCAACAAAAATAACAGAATAGAGTGCTAAGTGGGGGGCTTCCAAGCCAGTCGGGTTGGGGGGGGAGTCCCATAAAGCCGAGCACTACGTTGATCAATCCCAAATTGGGCTGCATCATTATGGAGAAGGTTATTCCTACTGCGATGGTACTCACCAAAACAGGAAAGAATACCACGCTACGGTAAAAAAACCCTTGAACCTGATATTTGAGGTAAGCATGACTGCAAGTGGGAGCGCGAGAATAGTCTTCAATCCACTGGTAAGGAACGCGTAGATGAAGGTGTTTTTCAGACCAATGGATAACATTGGGTCAGACAAGAATGCAATATAGTTCTCAAAACCAATGAAGGTTGAGTTGAAAATGGTCCACCGAGTCAAACTGAAGTAGAAAGCAGACAAGGTTGGTATGATAAAGAAAATAAAAAAAATGCTGTTACAGCAGGTACATAAAACCAGTTAGGATAGGTCTTCATCATTCCCCGCTGAATCGTATTCTTTTTTCATGAGTACCTCCAAGATGAGAACAACCATCCCCTGCATGCAAGGGATGGTCGCAATAATCAAAGAATCTTACCAGCCTGCAAGACCCAGCTGTTTTGCCTGATTGATGACGTCCTTGTCGTAGTTAATTGCAGCGTCCATTGGACTCATTTGTCCGGTACCTACTGCAACACAGAACTGCTCAAGTCTTGGTCCCTTTACAGGAGAGAGGAACTCAAGTGCAGGAGCGGAATTTCCAGCATCAATATAGCCGGAGATATCCTTTACTGCAGGAAGTACGTCTTCAGGAAGTTCTGCGCCAATGACCAAGTATGGACCGGAAGGAGGTACTTGCTCGTTCATGTCAGCAATACCTTCAGGGGAGACAGTGTAAGCCAAGAAGCGCTTAACAGCCTCAAGCTTTGCCCCAGTGGTCGTCTGTGGTACATAGTTTGCAGAGAGCATCCAGATGGTTGCTCCATTCTTGTCTGCACTCTGTCCTGGCTGTGCAAAGAAACCGATGTCCTCAGCTTTGTCAGGCCAGTTTGAGGTGATGTTGCCCAAAGCCATGGAAAGCATTGGGTAGTGAGCGCCAGTGCCATTTGCCAGCATTTCTAGACCTTGGTCATACTTTGCTGTTGCATATCCGCTCTGGTACCAACCCTTGTCATAGGCTTCTTTCAGGTGTTCAAAACCCTTGATGGCTGCGGGAGTGTTTGCGTACTTGATCTTGTTCTCAGTGTACAACTGTGCAAAGTTAGGAACTTCAGCCTGCACGTTGTAGTAGTCTGCAAGAACAAAGAGCTGGCTGGTCCAGCTATCACCAAAGGTGGCGATAACAGGAGTAATGCCTGCTTTCTTGATCTTTTCATTGTTTGCAGCAAACTCGTCCCAAGTCTTGGGAATGCTGAGTCCCAATTTTTTTTCGTAGACTCTCTTGTTGTAGAGAATTCCACCACCCATTGCAGTCTGGTTGGGAACGCCGTATACAGCATCATTTTGCGAGACGGTCATTTTGAATGCTTCGTCTACCACGTCCATGAAGGGCTCGTCTGCAAGGTCAACCAAGGTATCACTTGGATTGAGTGCCTGCAAGAGAGAACCGGCATTGTAGAAGAACATGTCATTCATTTCTCCTGTTGCCAAACGTGTCTTGGTGATGTTGTCTCCGTCACTTCCACCTGGGCGAAGCTCAAGTTCAATTTTTTTACATCAGGGTTCAGTGCCATAAAGCCTTCAGCGGCGGCTCTTGCCTGATACTGATCACTACCACTTGCAACCAAATAGGATAGGGTAATTGGCCCTTCCTCTTTGGCGGTTTCCTGCTGACCCGCTGCGAACAGCGTGAAAGGAATCAAAGAGATGAGTAGAAATACAGCTACTTTTTTTTCAACATATAGTCCTCCATTTTTTTCTTTAGGTTATTCAAATAACCTAGTAAACCAATAATAATTAAGCATCAATCATTTTCTACATTTTACTCATAAACAATGCACTTTTGTGGAAAACAACCTCTGCCCAGAATCATCAAACACAACCCCTATTATAGGGATATGCTCAAGATCCTTTCTCCTTTTTCGGATGAAACCAAATAGCTTTTGTAAACATCCTACCTCTAGTGTACAACCGCTTTTTCAATTGCGCCGTCACAAATCATTCAATTTTTAGCACGATTTTTTCATTACTGACTGCTGATAAGTAACTATCGATATACATGTTCAATACCGCTTGAGCCTGAAAAAAAATAACGCCTGCCACATTTTTGCAGCAGGCTGGTCTTTGTTATATCTTGTTAATGAACTGTTTCAGACCACCATGATATCCCTCTGGGTCATCCCACATGGCCATATGCCCAGCATTTGGACAGTATAGATATTCACCCTTCGGTAGCTGCTTGGACATCCACTTCATATACGAGGGGTCCATGGTGTCATGCTCAGCACCGATGACCAGAGTGGGGACGGTAATCTTAGAAAGGTCTTTAGACCTGTCCCAGGTCTCCAGCACACCTGCAATACCGAATTCACTGGGGCCTTGCATATAGACATAGAGATCTTGGTTTGCATTTTCAAGTGATGAAGTTACACACTGTGGCCATTCGGCCATTGGTCGTCTTAGAACATGGCGTTCATAGTAGGGAACCAACAAGGTTTCGTACTCTTCACTGGTATATTGCCCGGCTGCTTCCAACTCCTTGATGCGTTTAAGAACTGCTGGAACCATCTGGGGCCAGTACATCATCAGCATACCTCTGGTAGGCAACGCAGTCAGCCATCATATTGCTGATAATCAGGCCCTTCAATCCCTCAGGGTGAGCAAGTGCATATTCCATTGCCAACACACCACCCCAGGAGTGGCCAAGGAGGAAGAAGTTATCCGGCCCCAAGCCCAAAGCTTTCCGTACTTGGTCAACTTCATCGACAAATCTATCTATGGTCCAGAAAGCACGATCAGCAGGATTGTCTGAGTTGTGGCTGCCGAGTTGGTCATAGTAGATGTATTCGATGTCACTATCAGAAAACCACTCTTCAAAGCTCTTGAAGTATTCATGGCTCATGCCAGGCCCGCCATGCAATAACAACAATCGCTTACTCGTGTTGTTGCCACAGCGCTGCACCCAAACATTGAAATCCTCCTTTGGGGTGTGGATTGGAATTATCTTGGTTTCTCGTTCCATACATTCCTCCTTACTGGGATTGTTTCCTCTAGTGTACCTCATCTACTCACATATTACTGAGAGAAAAATGCCTGGGATGCAAACCAGATTCCTTGCGCCCGAAAAAAAGGTGCGTTAAGGTAAATATGGATAACGCCTTATATTTAGTAAAATCTGAATACAATTATTAGGAGTCTACATGAAGAAACCAATCATCTACCTACTGCTGGCAATAGTATTGATCCTAGGTACCGGGTGTGACCTGTTTCCTTATATGGGTT
>JDSF01000225.1_pt1 | contig 32896 bp, 27 predicted proteins | sample 199441 | NCBI WGS metagenome assembly JDSF01 (sample SAMN02592751, study PRJNA231836) | bioreactor metagenome | isolation source: continuous culture bioreactor denitrification-DNRA | place: Germany: Bremen
GGAGCACGGTAAAAGTTTAACTGGTTCAATCTGTAAATGACCGCTACCAAGAGCATAAACCCAATCAATCGATTCTAGAAAATGCTGATAATTCTCTCCGGGAAGGCCTGCAATAAGATCGAGATGAAGATGGATATCGGTCCTTTCAACCAAATACCTGACATTGTCAGCCAGACGATCAAGAGGTGCAACTCTGCCAACATGATTTAACGTTTGCGGTAAGGTCGATTGAACCCCGATTTCAAACTGAAAAACACCATCTGGAACGGATTCAAGGAGTTCCAGTGTTTCTCTATCAAGCAGGTGGGCACCGATTTCGAAATGAAATTGACTGTTAATGTTGTTTTCAAGAATAAATGAAAAGATTTCTCTCGAACGCTCACTATCGTAATTGAAGGTGCGATCAACAAATTTTATCAGTGGAACCCGATTATGAATCAGCAGCAATAAATCCTTTTGAATCCGCTCCATTGAAAAAGAACGAACCTTTTTATCCAAAGAACTCATACAGAAGCTACAACTATATGGGCAACCTCGGCTGCTTTCAAAATAAACTAATCCACGATTAAGCTCTGTCAAGTCAACAGCAAAAGGTGAAGGAATCGCATCCAGAGATGTGAGTAAACTCCATTCATGACTATTAATCTGTCCCGGAATCATGATTCCAGGAAAAGCCCCAACACTTTCCTCACGATACCATCGACTTAAAAGATGGTGCAAAGGAATCTCCCCTTCGCCACAAATCAAAGCATCAACAGGGACAGCATCAAAAAATTCATAACCTTCAAAAGAGACTTCTGGTCCACCCAGGACGATTCGAAGCTCAGGATCGATCCGCTTCAGACAATTAACCAATTCAAGTGTCGCCAAACGATTCCACAAATAGACCGAAAAGCAAACCACATCGGCCCGGCAGTCAATTATTTGTGCCAGAACAGATTCCTTCGGTTCATTGACAGTGTATTCCTCGATGACAATTTTGCCACAATCACGGCCGCAATAGGCAGCAAGGTAGGGTAAAGCCAAACTGGCATGAACATATTTACTGTGTAGTGTCGTCAAAAGTGTTTTCATGGCCGCAGGATACCTCTCAGAAGGAACAAGTCAACGAGAATTTGTCGTTAAGTGATCTGTATGCTATTCTCCGCCAGCGAAAAAGGAGATCACTATGAGCCAAACAAAAACATTCCTCACCGTCGTTGCCGATGATCAGGGTGAGGTTTTTGAACATCCAGAACTGCTGATGGCTGGCATGAACGGTATGACGGTCAGACATCCACAGGAAGACGAAATGATTCCTCTGCCTGAGGGAAGTCGACTCTTCACTATCCCCCACACCCCCCAATCGGATTTGATCGAGAGTCAGGCCAGCAGAAAAGCATTGAAACTCTCCCTGCTGACTGGGGCGGTGGAAAGCTTCAAGCGGTATCAGCCTTTACCACCCCAGCCTTTACCCGCACCCTTCTCCCTGCTGCAGACTATGACAAGAAGGATGTGGAATTAACACTCTGGTCCTACACTGCTGTCGGTTGGTGTGTTGAAGAAGAACGTTTTTATGTCGCTGCTGTTCGCGTTGACAGAAATCGTCAATGGGAACCTCAACACTTTGATGACCGCGTCCTTGAACCCCTTGTCCGCAAACGAGTAGCATCACAACCAGAGAATCGCTTGATTGAGCAATTATCACGGTGCTCACTCGATTATCATTGTTTTGCTGCCAAGAACATGTTTTTCGGCCGCTGGGAAGCTCCTCTACCCAGCTCACCAGCATGCAATGCTCAGTGTGTGGGCTGTATTTCACTACAGGATGAGCCAAAGGCTTGCCAATCAAGTCAGGATCGCCTCAATTTTGTCCCAACCGTTCAGGAACTCTGCGAGGTCGCCGTCCCCCATCTGCAACAAGCAGAGAACGCCATTGTATCCTTCGGCCAAGGCTGCGAGGGGGATCCCATCATGCAGGCAGATCATGTTGCCGATGCCGTCCGGGAAATGCGTCGTCAGACCAGTCGCGGAACCATCAACTTTAATTCAAACGCCTCGATCCCCGACGCAATCGACACGCTGGCGGAAGCCGGTATCGATTCGATTCGGATTTCGTTAAATTCAGTTCAGGAGCGTTTCTATAATGCCTATTATCGACCGCTGAATTATCGCTTTGAGGATGTTCTGGAATCGGCCTGCCGGGCAAAGAAAAACGGGCTATTTACCATGCTCAATTATCTCGTTTTTCCTGGTATCACCGACAGGGAGGATGAGATTGAAGCTTTGCTGAAGTTGATCGACAAAGTAGGAATCGACATGATCCAGATGCGTAATCTCAGCATCGATCCAACTCTTTATTGGAGTAAAATGAATGCCGATGGTGCGGGTATCGGTATGAAGAAAATGCTCGATCTTTTAAAAAGAGAAGTTCCTAGAATTCAGTTCGGTTACTTCAATCGCACCAAAGAAAACTTCTATCCACAGGGTTTTGAAACCGATTGGCCTCTACCTGCTATTTTGGATAAATAATCAAATTGAATAAAGTCAGGGGATCAGCTTTTAAGTGGTCCCCTTTTATTTTGCAGTATTCGTATGTTGAACAAATTATCAGGATAAAGCTCACAACCCCTTAAAACATTTTACTATGATCATATCTCTCAATACTCAGGCGTTTTCATGGCTTAAGTGCTCCAATAGCGCTCTAGCCTGATTTACTGACTCAGAATCGAGCCTTACATTCAATCAAGTCCGAAAAAGTTTCTCGATTGTTCCTTTAAACCACTCGTATCTTTTTGGCAGGATCCGATGCTTTTTACTCACCCAAAACAATTCATCTCGGATTGGGACTGGAAGCGGAGCAACATATAGCAATGATTGCTGTGGAAAGTTCCGAACGGCCGTTTCAGGTAAAACCGTGAAGCCAAGACCTTCTGACACAGGGCTCAATATTTGGTTAATTTGATTGATATAGCCACTTTTTTTAATCCTCCCTACACTATGGAATTGCTCCCCGAAATTGGCACTCAACAAACGATCAGCATAATAAGAACCGTCAGGGTGATTTATAAAGCCCAACATCTTAAGATGATCAAAAGTGAGCAACGAGGAGGCAAAGCAACTGGGTAACACCAGACACAAAGATTCATAGCCGAGGGATTCATAGGCCAGTTCGGGCAATGGAAAAGTCTGAGTAACTATCCCAAGATCGCTCTTATTTTGTTGTATACTCTGAATGATTCGCTGGGCTGGTGCGGCTTCAACATCCATCACCAATCCAGAATGATCTTTCTGTCTTTTCAGCAAATGCGGGTACAAAAATATGGCCATTGCACCAGAACAACCAACGCGACATTCACCGCTATAAGGGTCATCAAACTGCAATTTCCTGTGCAGGAGCTGTTCTTCTCGCCTTCTTTTACAACCAAATTGGTATAGTATTTCACCCTCTCGGGTCAATTCAAACCCCTTCCCAATTCTGATTAACAATGGAACACCAATCTGTTCTTCAAGTTTTTTGATCTGCTGGCTAACACCTGGTTGGGTCATAAAAAGCTTTTCAGCCGTTTTTGTAAAGTGTCCTACTTCAACGAGATTAAGGAAGGTGTGTAGCCATTGTTGATTAATCATAGATATCACCAGTCAGTTATAGCAAATAATTATCATCTTTATAATTTATGATAATTTTTCATTCTTAGCAACTTTGTCTATAGTGATCCCAACGACCCCCAAAAAAAGGAGCTAATTATGTCTAATCCATTTCCACGTACATTTTCCCACATCGGCATTTCTGTGCCAGATCTAGAAGCTGCGGTAAAATTCTACACCGAGGTCCTGGGTTGGTACCTCATCATGGAACCAACAGAGGTCATTGAAGACAATAGTGCCATCGGCGAGATGTGTACTGATGTTTTCGGTGCAGGATGGGAGCGCTTCCGTATTGCGCATCTGTCAACCGGTGATCGCATTGGGATTGAGCTATTCGAATTTAAAAATCAAACAAACCCTGAAGACAATTTCGAATATTGGAAAACAGGAGTTTTTCATTTTTCGGTGCAAGATCCCAATGTGGAGGAGTTAGCAGAAAAGATTATCGCTGCAGGTGGTAAGAGACGAATGAAAGAACCACGCTATTATTATCCAGGGGAGAAACCATATCGTATGATTTACATGGAGGACCCGTTCGGAAATATCCTAGAAATCTATAGCCACAGTTACGAGTTACATTACTCAAGTGGCGCATATAATTAATCTTAGCGACTCTACCTGAAAAAGTGATCTCTATTGCCTAACAGATATGGCACTAAAGTACCGCAAATGAGACGGTCTGCCAGTAACGATTGACCGTCTCATTTTTCTGCAAGTGATTACCTTCGCCACTAGTTTATAAAATATTTTGGACAATCAATAATCAGTTAATTTCGCGAGCACACCCTTTGATTTCCGGATATCAGGCGTCAAGACGATCCAGCGTCAATATCTGATCGGTCACCTCCGTAAATGCCACATCGTGACTGATCAAAAACAACTGATCATACCAGTGCTCTGTCACTTCTTCCTTGCCAACATCGATTGCCCTGAAAGCATGGGCAAGATTTTCACGTCGCGTCGCATCAAGGTTCGACGTCGGCTCATCAAAAAAGGCGATTCGCGCACCGATAGTCTGCAACATTGCCAAACGCAGTGCAACGACTGCGCTCATTGTCTGCCCTCCCGATAACTGGTCGTCAGCGCGTTCACGCAACTCACCATCGACCATATCACGGAGAACAATCTGATAGTTATCGCTCCATACCAACTCTTCGTCCACTTCAGCAATAATGCGATAGATTCGGTTGGCACGTTGACTGATTTCTTCACGAAACCGTTCAGATAAGAACCCTGAGACATTACGGAAGACACGGTTACGCAAAAACTTAACCAGATTTTCTTTTTTTACGAATGCTTTGATCTGCTCTTTTTTATCCGCAATATCCTTTTCTATCTGCTTTAATTTTTCAATCTCTACAGACAGACGTGTGACATCGACTTTAAGTCCTTCAACCTTCTGACCTAAAGCACCAACATTCTGGCGTAAAAGATCTTTTTTCTCACGCAGCGTTTTGTGCTGATCAGCATTATAATCTCTACTGACTGCTATCAAATCAGTATTGGCAGTTTTCAATTCTTCCTGCAGCTTGACAAGAAAGGATTCAAACTTCTTCAGTTCATTTTGTAAATTTTCGAATTGAGCCGCTTGTTCTTGATGAGCAACATAAGCATCACGTGCATTCTGATGGATTTTCTGTTGCGCTTCAGCTTTTTCAATCTCTCCTTGTAACTGGCCGTAAGAATTTAAAAGTTTACGCTTTTCCACCAGTGCCTGACTGGCTGAGATCCTCTCATTATTTAAACCTTTAAGGCCTGAACGGCGATTTTCAATCACTTTATACTTATCTGACAATTTTCCGATCTGTTCGTCTAAACCTTTGATCTGGATTTCAACCTTCTTCACCTGTTCATATGCTGCCAAAGACTCTTTTTCACTCTTTTCCAAATCATTCAGATCAGCGTGAACCGTTCTCTTCTGCTCATCCAATTCAGCAAACTTGGATGAGAACAGATCACCGGGTGGTTTTTCGGCAATATTCTGACAAGGCTCCTGCAGAAAAGGACAAACACCTTCTGCAAGTTTCCCCTGCCCCTCTTCCAGGCCAATTCTGCGACCATCAAGTTGTCCAACTTGATTGCGAAGTCGATTGAGAACAGTCCTTATATGTGGGAGAGTCTCAGCTAACTGTTGCTGTTCGACATCGATTCTAAGCTCTTTCCGCTGTTTTTTGAGTGACTCCTCTTCACTGATTAAATCTTTCTCCACCAGTTCTATTGCCCTTTGTTCAGAATTATAACGCTCCACCAGCGTGCTCACCGATTTATCAAGATTAGCAATTTCATGCTCAAGCTGGCGTTGTTCTTTTTCCTTGTGGCGTAATTGACTCAATTCCTTCTCAGTCTGTTCGTAAGCCAATTTACCAGACAGACTTTCAGCGACGATAATGCGCGATTTTTCAGCAGAGGAAATCAAACCATTCTGCCGGCCAATTTTTTCGGAGCCGTTATTGATCCGTTCTTTCAGAGTATTGATTGCAGCTCCAAGGTTATTGATTTTGAGTTCACATTGATCCATCTGTTGGAGCTTAAGCTCAGTATTCTTGAGATCCTGTTGGTGTAAGGATAATTGCTCTGTCATCTGCTTCAGCGCTTCTTGTGCACCTGAACTCTCTTCACGTTTTTCTGGTAAGACGGCAACCTGATCTTGCAAAGGGTCGATGCCACTCTCCAACACAGCAACCTTGCTCTGAATCGTTTTAAGCAAGGTGTTTGTTTCACTGAATGTTTTACGCCAGGAATCAATTCCAAGAATTTCATCAAACTTATCACGGCGCTTGGTTGCTTGTTTAATAACGAATGGGCCAAGAAAATCATGCTGAAAGGGTCCAATCACCAACTCAAACTGCTCTGCCAGAGAACGCCCCCCTCTAAGCCTAACAACTCTTTAAGACGTGCCTCTGTCTCTTTACTATCTTTATGTTCTTCGACCTCAAACGCCCCCCCAACCTCTTTAGCCAATAGCCAACGCGAAGGAGTTCCAACAGTGCGACTAACCTGAAAACGTTCTTCCTTGATGTCAAAAACAACACTGATTGCCCCCTTCTTTGCGCCAATGGAGATAAAACGCTCAACATTGCCAACAAAGCTCTGGGCATCGACTCCAAACATGGCATAGCCAATAGCTTCGAAGATTGTGCTTTTGCCGATCCCATTAGGCCCTGAAAGGACATTAATACCTGATGAAAAGGTTAGATTGAGTTCATCGTGTGACTTGATGTTTTTTAAATGAATAGAAAGAATGTGCATATTACTTTCCCTCATCATCAAGGAGGGCCAATAGATCGTCTCCATCCGTGTTACCATCTTGGACAGCATCACGGAGTCGCAGCGATAACGCTACTAATTCTTCTTCGCGCCCCTGATATTCGCTGCCCGAACCGATCAATTCAGTCAAAACGTCCTGTTCAATTTCAGAGAGACTCCGTTTGGAATTCTCATCTGTTCCAGAACGACTGATAAGTGATAAGTGATTTTTTATTTCGACATGCAACGGACTGGCAATCTCATCTAAGGCCCAGAGAATACGTTCACGTCCAAGCTCGAAAGGATGAAATCCAACTTTCCCGACCAGCTTTAACTCAATCAGTGGGCGGCGCGTACCTTGGGTTATCTGTTCTTTAACTTGGACAATCAACTTTCCCAGAGCATCATCGACATCGCTTGCTCCTTCAAGGTCGACCGTTGTTACAACCATCGGCCGAGGATCTGTGTTTTTGAATTCAGCACTAAAAAGTCCGTTCTCTGCCGTGATCAGATAGTACCCTTTGGCATATCTTTCCTCACCAAAATTGACCCGTTCGGGGGAACCTGGATTGTAAGCATAGGGTTGTCCCTCAGGGGTATTAACAATATAAGGTTTATGGCCGTGGCCTAGTGCGACATAGCCGAATGTAGCCGCAAGCCCATGGGCATCTTCCGGTTTCATATTGCCAATCTCAACTGGTGAAAAACTCCAGATACCAACATGAAACAGAAGGAGATTATTCTGCGTAGTGACTGCATCACAGATTCTTTCGACATGACTTCCGGCCTGAGCACCGATATAACCGAGACCATAAATATTGACATCACCAATCTGAACATGTCCGCCCGCACCAAGATCATGATCAAAGATATCAAAAAGATAACCACCCTCTTCTGTCCTGGAAGGTCTCAAGAGTTGGATATAACCCATCTGTGACAACGCCTCCATCCATGAAACACTGTCTCGCCGATGAATCCAATCATGATTCCCCTCAATCGCAATACAAGGGATAGCCGCATCTTTGAGCGGCTGAAGCGTTGCTATTGTTTTAGCAAACGTCCTTGGCAGAATCTGTCCAACATGAAAGAGGTCACCGCCGATTAAAACGGCATCGACCTTTTCAGTGATGGCATCTCTAACGATACCAGAGAGACAATGAAAAAAGTCTCCATATCGCTCTTCCTCAGCCAATGGGTTGCGATAAGTTTTACCAAGGTGAATATCTGAACAGTGCAGGAATTTTAAAGCCATATCTCTTTTCTTCATTGATGAGGACTGTCGTAAAGGAAAAACTGAATATTACCAGAAGCGCCACAAACCGGTCTGCAACACATAGAGCCCAAGAACCAGATTCGTGACAGCGTGGGATAAAATACACTGCGCGATACTTTTCGTTCGGTAGAGCAGCAGGCTATAAGCAACACCCGCCATAATTCCAGCAAGCACAAGATGATGCTCTAGGCCAAACAGAACGGATCCAATCATAAAGGAACTCAAGGTATAGGTTCCGATACGAACTGAGTTGAAATTAGAATTGATGATATAACGCAATAGAAACGAGCGCCAGAACAGCTCTTCCATAATCGGAACAACAATAGCGGCACCAAACAGACGAAAAGCAATAAGAGCATTACGACTACTGTCACTATGACTCAAATAGGGATCATACCCGCTACTTTGTCCTAAAGAAGCAAAGTTCCAATCCATATTAATCCACAGAATAAAAACCAGCAGCCCTAAGAAGACACTCAATAATGTGTGTTTGATATTTTTAAAATCAGTCCACTTGATTTCAGAGTATTGGCGCCAGAAATAGCAAAGCAATAATGTAACCAACAACGCTTTAACAGGGTAGAGATAAAGGAGTTGTTGTTCCGTCAGAGATATAATATCTGTCGATACCAACCATTCAACCATCTGCTGAAGACCGATGAACGCCATAAATACGGCAAATGGAATTATCCTTGCCCAGCCTGCTTGGCCCATAAATACCCCCTGGATAAAGCTAGTTAAAAGACTTCCATTCCCTGACAATGTCAGATGCAGATGTCATAAAATCAGAAAAATCAGTTTCCAATTGAGGTCGATAGCGTTCCAACTCTGGGAAACCCTCAGCGAGAGGAAACTTATGACCGATACGTTCTTCAAGCCTGACTAAAACACGCCTGACAACATGAGTATCCCGATAAGAAGTTAACCAGTCATACTCAACCATACGAGGTAATTGCTGCTGCAAGCCTGGACTCAGAGTGGAATAGCACGATTGCAAACCAAGATAGACCTGCTGGGAAAAGTCAGACAATGGTATATGATGATATTCGCCCCACTGACAGGCAAGAAAATGATCATAAAAGACATCAATGATGACACCTCTGGCATAGCGCAGACGAGAATCGATCCGTCTTCTGCTCCTTTGAAAAGCATCACTATGACTCGTGAATGTATCAATGTGGCGGTGCAACTTCAGATGACGAACCAGCTCGTCAGGAAGACCCGAAAAATCACGCCCCTTGACAAAGTCCCCCATCAAGGATCCGGCCCAAGCCAGTGCTGTCGGTTCAGAAAAATAGAGATGGGCAAGATAGTTCACAGGTATTCTTCTAACACTCCAGAGACCTTGCCGCTAATTAAGTTGTTCATTTATCAGGGTTAGAACCTGTTCGTTTTGCTCGTCAGCGTTCAGAAGGTTGGTGAACAGATCAATCATCGTCTCTTCTTGTTTAAAATGTGCAAACCGCTTACACAACAATTCAAAGCGATGGATAACGTCATTATCACAGTCAAGCAGCAATGAAAAATATTTAGCTGCCTCATCCCATGAGCCTCGTTCACTGTAAAGACAGATCAGGCCGGCAGTGCTGTAGATATCGGTATCAAAGGTGAGAGCTTTCAGGTAGCAGGCTTCAGCTTGATCCGATTTCCCGATATTGATGTAAGCATCGCCCATCCGTGTATGTAAAGCTTGAGTCCCCTCAGAAAAGGTCAGTATCTCCTGCCAAATTTCCAGAGCTTTTTCATAATCTTTAGACCAACGGAAACAGTTCCCCAGACCATAGAGCGCGTACGGGTTTTTAGGATCGACTGCTAAAGCACGACGGAAATAACGCTCCGAACGTTCAAAATCGGAAATACGCCAGCACAGCTTACCAATAATCGTCAGGATATGAAGTTCATTCTCATCAAAACTCAAAACTCGCTCATAGGTTTCGATCGCTTCAACATCTTTACCAAGGCGATGGAGAAGATCCCCTAATCCCGTGAGTGCAAAACGATCACGAGGAGCAAAAGTGAGAATTTGACGATACGTCTTCTCTGCCTGTTCAAACTGTTGCAGAACTTTAAAAGAGTCTGCAATGCGCGTCATAACATGCTTATCTTGAGACCTGAGAGTTAAGTATTTCCCCCACAATTGAATCGCATCCTGATGACGGTTGAGCTTTTTGTAGACATCCCCCAAACCACGGAGAGCGAAAAGATTCTTACCATCGACCTCAAGAAGAGCTTTGTAACAACGCTCCGCTTCATGAAAATTACCACTTTCACGACACGCATCCCCCATCCCTGATAGCAGGTATGGGTTTTCTGGCTCGATATCAAGACCTCTACGAAAGAGCTGAATAGCCTCATCATAACGTCTTGTCCGCAATTTTTGCCGAGCTTTTTTCGATAGACCGATGACGGGATTCTGTGCCGGTCGATTCTCGCAAGATTGGCTATTTTCAGATTGACTCACTATGACTCCTGCCTTTTCATTTAATACAGAAACCCTTTGTTGGGTTCAGTGTTCAAAATTGAGATTACTGTTGACCATAAGTGGTGAATTTTTTAATCACATGCTCCATCTCTTTGTCATCAACCAAAACAGGCTCACCAAGCGATTTTGTTTGATAATAGATACGTGCAACGAGCTCGATTTCTTCAGCAACATTAAAAGCGCTACGGATATCACCACCAACGGCGACCAAACCATGATTTGCTAAAAGAACTGCATTGTGATCAGCGATCCCTCGGACAACATTAACAGCTAACTCAGGACTACCGAATGTCGCATAATCAGACAAAGGCACTTTTTTACCTGAAAACGCAACGAGGTAATGGACCGCTGGTATTTCCCAGTGCATGCAGGCCATTGTTGTTGCATAAACAGAGTGCGTATGCACAACTGCCGACACATCTGATCGAGCATTGTACAAAGCGATGTGAAAACTTAACTCGCTCGAAGGGTTCCAGCGCCCTTCGACGACAGTCCCGTTCATATCCACAACCACGATATCTTCATCAGTGACATCAGCGTAATCGATACCACTTGGACCGATTGCGACTAAATTACTTGCGCGACAAAAAATGCTCAGATTGCCCCCACTTCCCGTTGTGAGTCCAGATCTGATCATCTTTTTCCCATAGTCAACAATCTGCCGACGCTGATCGGGCAACAACATATGACATCCACCGCAACGGAAACCTGTCCGTTGAAAAAGGTTATTCAAACAATAGCTAGTGAGACTCTGTGGTTTCAGCCACCTGCGGTAAAAGAGCAACCTGAGAGGGCTGACTCTTTTCATTCAATTTCGCCAACATTGGCCCAGTCAGAAGATGGAATTCGACCATATTGTCGCTACTGACAGATTTTGCTGATGGAACTTTAAGTTTTAACGGATTGACCGGTTTTCCATACCGTCGCATCCGAAAACATAAATGGGGGCCAGTCGCTAAACCTGTTTGGCCAACATAACCAATCAACTGCCCTTGAGTCACGCGTGTGCCCTTCTTAATACCACGAGCAAACCCGTTCATGTGTAAATATATAGCGGAGTAACCATTACTATGAGTAATTTCGACAAAATTACCATTAGCTTTCGTGTACCCTTTGCGTGTGATCGTACCATCTCCCACTGTTTTGATAGGAGTCCCTACTGGTGCAACATAGTCAATTGCAGGATGTGACTTCCACACTTTTTTAATGGGGTGCATACGACGCAGCGAATAACCAGAAGAAATCCGGGTAAACGATAAAGGCGCCTTTAAAAAAGCCTTTCTCAGATTTTCACCATGTTCATTATAAAAGGAATATTTCTGATTACCATCTTTAAACCTGAATGCTTTGAATGATTCTCCCTGATTGATAAACTCAGCGGCAAGGACTCTTCCATAACCCGCAGATTCACCATCTCTAAAACGTTTCTGAACTAACGCCTGAAAAGTATCTCCTGCACGAATATCGAGGATGAAGTTAATATCCCAACCAAAGATATCGGCAAGGATAAAAGCCAATTCAGGTTTCTCTCCAATGGTGCTAATTGCATCAAAAAGACTCGTAGTAATCACACCTTGGACATTCTCGACAATAACATCATAGATGATGTCTTGACGAACAATCGATAATTGATCTTCTTTGCGGCGAATGATCAACTCTTCCTCACTGTCTATTTCGTAGATAAAAGAGTCAAACTCGCCGTCAATAGTCACTATATGGTAAGGTTGTCCTGCGGTAATTTTCGTGAAGGGAAAGATCTTTCGGCTCTTCTCATTGAGCTTATATATTTCCTGAGCACTGAAATAGTCACCCAAGAGTGCGGTAATGGATGACCCAGCAGGAACGTTATTTTTAAACTCATCACGGACTGGCTGCGGAGGTTCAGGAGTAACAACGGGAGAGACAACCTCTATCGGTGTTTCCCGTGCTTCTAAATCAGGTGTCGTTTCACTGCTCAAAAAGAACAACGTCACAAATACAATCAGACACAGAGAGCAAAATATGACTATTTTCTGCCCTTTTAATTGACGTCTTTTAGCCTGACCAAAGTGACGTGGTGGCTGAAAATCCTGATTTAGTGACATGTTTCCCTAATCCATTCATTAGCTTTAGCTTATATTTTGAAATTTAATTGATGGATTATAACATTTAACACTTTTGACTGTCCAGCACAGGTTTAAGCTGCTAGCATTAACTCATGACTGTCAGGCAACTACCGCTCTTAGTCATTTAAAATGCGACACCTCCGCTCAAGGGCATGATGTCCTTGAGCTTACTGGACATTGCTGGTTTAAACCATAAACTGACGCGGTCCCATCCTGAGCTCCCGGACGGGGAATCACCAGGTTATATTTATTCGATCTATTCTAGTCAGTAAAACCCAATATATGAAGGATTCAAACCATGATTAATGAACAAAGAATGACTGATGAATTTATCCGCCAAGCCTCGATAGATAGCCCTTCGTTTAAAGAGGGGGAAATCGCAAAATATCTGGAAGAACGTTTCATTCAACTGGGAGCAACTGTTGAATTTGATGGTGCGGGTGAAAAGATTGGAAGTGAGTCTGGGAATATGATCGCCAGATTTCCAGGGACGAAAAAAGGGGAGCCGTTGTTACTCTCCGTCCACATGGACACCGTAACTCCGGCTGAAAATGTACAACCTGTTTTAACTGACGGTGTTTTCACAAGCGCTGGAGATACGATTCTCGGCTCAGATGACAAGTCGGGTATTGTAGAAATTATTGAAACTCTCGAAGTTCTAAAGGAACAGAATATTCCTTACGTTCCTTTGGAAGTTGTTGTTTCCGTGTGTGAAGAACAAGGTCTACTAGGGGCTAAGGAACTCGATTTCAGCCAATTCAAATCCAAGCAAGGTGTTGCCCTCGATACAACGGGTATCGATATTGTTATCAACCGTGCTCCCGCTGCAAATCGTTTTAATATCGATATTTTTGGTCATGAAGCTCACGCGGGTGTCTGCCCGGAACAGGGTATTTCAGCAATCCAGATCGCCTCTAAGGCAATTGCTCAAATGTCACTGGGACGCATTGATGCTGAGACAACAGCCAATATCGGGACAATTCATGGCGGACTTGCCTCAAACATCGTCCCTAATAAAGTCAGTCTGCGTGGCGAAGTCCGCAGTCACAATATCGACAAACTCCGTGTTCACACAGAAGCAATCATCAGCGCAATAGAAAAAGAAGTTGAGAATGCAACCCTCTCCTTCAATGGTGAAATCAAAAAAGCATCAATGGCACTTGAATTAAATGAAGATTTTCCACCGATGCAAGTCAGCGAAACTGCTCCTGTCTTACAAACTGTCCTGGCCGCAGGTGAAGCCCTTGGCCGTCCGCAGGAAGTCCGTGCAGCGGGCGGAGGCTCTGATGCCAATATCTTCAATGGTCATGGCATCGACATGGTTATCCTTGCATGTGGAATGGACAAAGTTCATACCATTAATGAGCAAGTCACATTGAAAGATATGGTTAAAACTAGTGAACTGCTGCTTGAAATCATTCGCAGGGTTTAAAACAAATGCAACCAGCACCACATTTGGAAAAGATCCAGACACCCCCAATCACAGAAGTTAAACGCTGGATTGGGGGGCGTATTTTTCCGCAAAATCGGCCATTAGTCGACCTTTGCCAGGCGATTCCCAGCTATTCACCCGCACCTCAACTGATGGAATATATGAAAGGGGTCATGACCGATCCCTCTTCCTATATTTACAGTCCAGATGAAGGTCTTCCTGAAGTTCGTGAAGAAGTGACTCACTGGTACCAACGTCAGTACAAATCGGGCCCATCAGCGCATCAACTTTGCTTAACAATCGGAGCCAGTCAGGCTTTCTGGCTGGCTTTGATCTGCCTATGTCAACCGGGCGATGAGGTTATCATCCAGCTCCCGGCTTATTTTGATCATCTTATGGGCCTTCAAGCACTTGGTATCAAGCCCGTTTTTGCCCCGTTCGATCCAACAACAGCAGGCCGACCAAACATCCAGACAATTAAACATTTAATCAGCGATAAAACAAAAGCGATTCTACTGGTCACACCAAGCAATCCAACCGGCGCAACGATTGACCACTCCATGGCAGAAGACCTTTTCCTATTGGCTAAAAGCCATAATATCAGCTTAATCTTGGACGAAACCTATAATGCCTTTGTCGGTCACCAACCCCATCAACTGTTCAGTCACCTTGATTGGCCAGAACATTTTGTCCACATTGCTTCATTTGGAAAAACCTTTGCTTTGACAGGCATGCGTTCTGGCGCTCTCATCGCCTCAGAACTAATCATTGAACAAGCACTTAAAGTTCAAGACAGTATGGTGGTCTGTCAATCTCGGCCAGCTCAGTTAGCTTTGGCGTATGGCTGTCGCTATCTCGATGAATGGGTCGCGAAAAACACCACAATGATGCAACAACGACATGACAGTTTTAAGGATCAATTTCTTGCCGCTGATCTTAATTTTGAACTCTCATCGAGTGGATCATTTTTGCCTGGATTAAACATCCATGGACTCAAATGAGTGGTCGCCAGGTCGCAAAAAAGCTGAGCGATGAGAGCAACCTCATCTGTCTGCCAGGTGAAGCATTCGGGCCAGGACTCGAACCATACCTGCGCCTGGCTTTCGGCAACATTGAGCAAGAACAAATTCCCAGAGCCATCTCACGATTTAAAGAGCTTAAAGCTTAAGACAATTTTCCCGCAGAGTCTTGCTGGATCAGATGGACATCCCGCTGCGGATATGGAATTGTAATCTGTGCGTTCGCCAGAGATTTATGAATGCCTAAATTGACCTGGTACATCACATTGTAATATTTCTGCGTCGGCACCCAATAGCGCAAACCAATATTGATCGATGAATCGGCGAATGCTTCGATTCCAACCTGGGGCGCGGGATCCTGGCAGACGTCATCAAACTGCTCTAAAGCTTGTTTTAACAAGGAGATAGCTCTCTCGGGATCATCCTGATAAGAGATACCGACTGTTGTTTCAACAATCTTATTAGCGAATGAATTCACCAGAATTTCACCGACAATATGCTTATTTGGAATAGTTAGCTCTTCACCATCTTCGGTCGTTAAAATCGTTGCAGCCAATCTGATTTCTTCAACCACGCCACTAACACCCTGAACATTGATTGTGTTCCCGACCACGAAAGAGCGGGTCAAAATAAGCGTCAACCCAGCACCATAGTTGGATAGTGGTCCCTGAATCGCAAAACTACTACCAAAAGCGAGAGCGCCTAACGCAGCAATAAATGGTGCGATTGAAATACCAAATTTTCCAATGGCGACAATGACAACAAAAACCATGACCATCAACTTGGTTGAACTGGCAAAGAAGCGCGCCAAGGTCACGTCGACATTTCGCTTTTCACACACACGGAGAACAACTCGGGAAAGCCAACCAGACAGCTTCAATCCAACCAGCAGAATGATGAATGCACCAACGATCTGAAAACTGTATTTGATAAGAAATTCGGTGACAACATCAATTATTTTTTGCAGTGTTTCAATCTCTTGGCCGAAGACTACCTGTTCCTCTGGGGTCATATGCAGGCCCTCCTTTCCTCATTAAAAATATTCTATCAGCTTCCAGCTCAGAGACCATACGATTCGGGTTAAATATTAAATTTCTGCCGGAAAAGCGCCATTGATCCTAATTTCAACGTCAATCTTCATATGCGATTTGTGTAGTATGAAGTTCGACATCTCCACCTAAAATGCTTGATCTTTATTAACCTTACGAAAAGGCTGGGTGCCAAATAAGAAACGGTCCCTGGTCCCATTTGCAATGTCCGGACGAAGTTACTTAGGAAGCCTGATGATAAATCGGGTTAATTTTCCTGGGATTGAGTCAACGGAAAGATTCCCATGATGGTGTTCGCAAATGATGAAATAACAGATCGCCAACCCCAGTCCAGCGCCCTTACTGTTGCGGTAAGCCGTATAGAAAGGATCAAAGATATGTTCCTGACTATCGGAATCGATGCCGGGTCCGTTATCTTCAACTTCAAGTCTCACATGATCAGCTTCATCAATAATTCGAAGATCAAAGCGTGGCTGGTAAGTGTCCCCTTGTCGCTTTAACTCACGCCGCTTAATATCCATAAAAAAAGCACCATTCATCAACAAATTTATAAAAACTTGTTGAATCTGAGCCCTATTGCACCTGATCATTGGCGCTGATTGATCATAATCACGTTGGATTTGAATCAAGCGGAAATCGAACTTCTGTTTCAAATTGAAATTACTGGTCGCAAGTTCGACAGAACGATCCAGAAGATCGGAGAGACACTCCGGCAGAGAAGCCGAGTCATCACTGCGACTGAAGCTCAGCATGTTTTCTATCATCTTAGCAGCTTGCCCACCAGAGATCATAATGGCATCAAGACGGGTGTCAATTTCACGCAGACCGAGATAGCGGTTCATTGCCTCTAGATTTATATCTGTTTGCTCAGCAACCTTTTTATTCGCCTGAGGATGGACATCCAAGCGGTTTTTCACCACTTGAACATTTTGCATAATCCCAGCAAGAGGGTTATTAATTTCATGGGCTAGACCAGCGGCAAGATGTCCCATGGACACCATTTTTTCAGATTGAATAATCCGCTTTTCAAGCAAAGCACGATCCGTAACATCATCCAGCCGAATAACCGCACAGGTGGAGGAATTGTCCAATAAAGGGTATATCGTGATATCAACATACTTTTGATCTGCACCGTCGCCATAACAAACTTTTGTTAATCTCTTTATATTTCTGTCTTCCAGCGCCTGTCCAACTTGTTCCAAGCACCTAATTTGAGGGAAGACATCTGAGAGAGATTGCCCCAACGCATTCGTAGCGGGGACAGCAGTAGCCTTTTCAGCTTCATGATTCCAGAGGGTCACCTTAGTCTGATGATCAACTCCAATCACGACGGACGGCATCGCATTGACGACATGAAGAAAGAGCTGTTCGATCTGATTCAGACTTTCTGTTTTTAAGGAGCATTGAGAATGGTAAAGTTGATACTCTGCCTGTTTTAAAGCGAGGTCTACCACTTGGATAAGCCCAGCAATCACATATGGCTTAACAAGAATATCTGCCGCTCCGCCCAATATCAGGTCTGAGGAACACATTTTATCTTGTTCCTCAACAACAACAACGACGGGCTGATCTGGACACACTGCAACTATGTCACGCAGCAATGATCGTCCTGATTCCTTCCCCACGCTGCTGTCAATCAAAACCAGATCATGCTTTTGTCGCTGCCAACGAGTTAAACCAAGTTCTGCATCGGCAACTCTGTCCACATCATAAAGAAGTGAGAGAGAATCATCAAAATCCTGCTCAGTTGAAACCGACACAAACAACAATCGCACCTTTTGCTGAGACTCTTTTGGTTGATCAAGGCAAGTACGGACACAATCACACAAACGATCAAGTTGATCGAATGAAATCAACTGATTAATCCCGAAACCTCGTGCTGTCATCTGAGTAACTTGCTCGCACCAGTTTCGAGTGACAAGAATGATCGGCACATCCGCACCGGAAGGATAAATTCCGCTCCGTATCGTCCGAATCAATTTCCATCCATTCAATGGTCCAATTGCAACATCGGTAATGACTAAAGCTATCGACTCAGACTGAAAGATTTGAATGGCCTCAACACCAGAGGAAGCTTCTATTATATTCAGCTTTAGGTGAGTCAGGGATTGACGCAAATATTCACGATCAGAAGTTTTTGAATTAATAAGTAATATATTTTGACGATGATTGACCATTCACTCTCTGCTTTAGGAATCCACACTTTATTACTAAAATACAATTAAATTAATCTATATTCTTTTTATCTGAAATGAACAACCAGGTCAATTAATAACATGTTAATATTTATACAGAATTGGTGTTATCCACCGTGCAGACAAGACAAAGGACACAACAATATGGATTTCAATCATTTACAACTTGAAACAAGCGACAACATTACCCTGCTGACAATTAACCGTGAAAAATCACTCAACGCCCTCAATTCACAAGCACTTGAGGAGATGATAGAAGCTGTTACCAAGCTGGAGCAAGACAATGAAGTCAAGGTCGTGATCATTACGGGAAGTGGTCAAAAGTCATTTATGGCAGGTGGTGATATTTCGATGATGCAACCGCTTCAAGCTCATGAAGCAAGAGCTGTTGCTCAAAAAGCACAACATCTTTTTAACTCCATCGAATTTGGGAAAAAAATATATATTGCAGCGATCAATGGGTACGCCTTAGGTGCAGGATGCGAACTCGCTATGGCATGTGATCTACGCCTTGCAGCAGAAGAAGCCCAATTAGGGCAACCGGAAGTCAAATTAGGAATTATCCCGGGCTGGGGCGGCACACAGCGACTTCCTCGGCTTGTTGGCAAAGGAAAGGCAAAAGAAATCATGATGACCGGACGCATGGTCTGTGCTCGGGAAGCAGAAAGGATCGGTCTCGTCAACCAAATAATCCCACGCTCAGAACTCCTCGCCCAGGCAAAAGAACTTGCTCAACAAATTGCTGCAAACTCTCAACTGGCCGTTCGATTGATCAAAGAGGCCGTCGATAACGGAATAGAAATGGATATCCATCGATCATTTGCCTATGAAGCAGAATTGTTCGGACTCTGCTTTGCCAGCAACGATCAAAAAGAAGGGATGCTTGCTTTCCTGGAAAAGCGCGAAGCTCACTGGAAAGACAGCTGAAGGACCAATATCAATACAAATCAAACCTTTGTTTTGTGCCTTTTCAGCAATGCCGCTTTAATTTCGTCGACACTATCATAGGGGACGCGGATGCCTCTGATTCCCCGCCCTATCTGAATTGACGAACCAGGATCACCATGAAAGTCGGACCCGCCAGTGACAATTAGATCATGCTTGCGAGCTAAACGAATAAACCAATCAGTCTCTTCTAGCCCGGACCCGTTGTTATAAGCCTCGATACCATCTAACCCCAGAGCGACAAGCTCATTGACCAGAAGTTCCAACTTACCACGGTCACGGGTCACATAAGGAGGATGAGCCAGAACTGCAATCCCTCCACTTTTGTGAATCAAAGAAATAGCTTCATCGACCGGAAAATAGTGTTTAGGAACATTGCAAGGAACCAGATAACGATCAAAAGCACTGTCATTACTCTTGACGTAGCCTGCCTGGCGCAAAGCTTGAGCGATATGAGGGCGACCGATCGTTCCACCAGCTAAAAGTTGAACAGCCGCCGGATCAAGCGGTGCACGATTTTCATTGGCCAGTTTAGCATTTACTCGCTCTATGATTTGAAGGTTCCGTGTTTGACGAAATTTTTGAAATTCCTCCAGCGCACGGACCAAATAAGGGTCGTGATAATCAAAACCATATCCGAGCAAGTGCATATCACAGTACTCAAACCACTGGGTTGATAATTCGACAGCAGGAATCACTTCTACAGACTGGACAGAACCAGCCTGAATGGCACGTTCAATCCCATCAATATTGTCGTGATCGGCTAAAGCAATAGCAGCGAGACCTGCTTTTTTTGCTTTCGTAACCAGGTCTTCCGGTGAAAAGTATCCGTCTGAGCAGGTTGAATGGACATGAAGATCGACATAAGTTAATTGCATGTCTCTATTATCTTCATATTATTGTTCTGGATACCAGCCTTTTCTCCTGATTTTTTTAACTTTACCTTTTTTCTCCCTCTTGACCATTCATCCATCAACGTGTACACATGAAGCATGAGAGTGAGCCTGCTATGAACCCCAGATTATCTGTAAAAAACCTGCAAAGTTATTTTTTTACCCGATCAGGGTTAGTTAAAGCCGTCGATGATGTCTCTTTCTCAATTAAACCTGGGGAAACACTGGCATTAGTTGGTGAATCCGGGTGTGGAAAATCAATGACCGCCCTATCCCTTCTGCGTTTACTTCCAGAACCTGGTCGAATTGTTGGTGGCGAAATCATTCTAGATGATCACGACTTGCTTCATCTCCCAGAGACAGAAATGCGTCGCATCCGCGGCAATGATATTTCAATGATTTTCCAGGAACCTATGACATCGCTCAATCCGGTTTTACGCATAGGGGAACAGATTGCGGAGGTCCTTCGATTACATCGCGGATTATCTCCTCAAGCAGCCCTTGAAGAGGCTGAGCAACAACTTGAGCAGGTCGGCATACCAGATCCACATCAACGACTTCGCGATTATCCTCACCAATTATCGGGAGGCCAACGCCAAAGGGTCATGATCGCAATGGCTCTGGCCTGTGATCCAAAACTCTTAATCGCTGATGAACCAACCACAGCACTGGATGTCACCATTCAGGCTCAGATTATGGATCTACTCCTGGAACTGAAACAGCAGCGCAACATGGCAACATTGCTCATCAGCCATGATCTGGGAGTTGTTGCTGGAAATGCGGACAAAATTGCTGTTATGTATGCGGGCCAAATTGTTGAAAGTGGCCAGATTGATCAGGTCTTTTCAAACCCATTACATCCATACACTCAAGGCCTCTTGAATTGTGTCCCTCGCCTTGGACAGAAGCAGGAACTACCGGCAATTGTCGGTCAACTCCCAGACTTGTATAAACACCATGATGGCTGCTTATTTCTTGATCGTTGCCCATCCCCCTGCCCCCTTGTGCAAAGCAACTCCCACAATCAGAAGAACGGGAAGCTGGTCACTGGGTTCGCTGTTGGAGAGATTAAAAGGTGGATCTTCTTGAAGTCAAAAACCTACGTAAAAGTTTCCATGTCAGTGATTCTCTAGGCCGCCAGACGGGGCGCCTGGTTGCTGTCGATAACATATCCTTTTCACTCAAGAAAGGGGAAACGCTCGGGCTGGTTGGTGAATCTGGTTGTGGTAAATCGACAACGGCTAAACTGATCATGCAACTTCAGCAGCCAGATTCTGGCCATGTATATTTTAACAATCAAGACCTTGCGGCTCTTTCGGCGCGCCAACTCCGTCTACAGCGCAAACAGATTCAGATGATTTTTCAAGATCCTTTTTCATCATTGAATCCACGTATGACAGTCGGTTCTATTTTAAGTGAACCCTTTGCGATTCATAAACTGGCCCCACCTCATGAGATCAGGGACAGAGTTATTGAACTGCTTAAAAAAGTGGGGCTGACCTCTGAACATGAACATCGCTACCCTCACGAATTTTCTGGTGGACAACGACAAAGAGTCGGTATCGCACGCGCTATTGCTGTTGAACCAGATTTGATCATTGCCGACGAACCCGTTTCAGCTCTCGATCTTTCTGTTCAAGCTCAGATTATCAATTTGCTCAAACAACTGCAGTTGGAACATCAGCTTAGTTACCTGTTTATTGCCCATGACCTTGCAGTGATTGAACATGTCAGCGACCGTATTGCTGTGATGTATCTGGGCAAAATTATCGAACTGACCAGTGCTGACGAACTATATAAAAACCCCCGTCATCCATACACTGAAGCTTTGATGAATGCCGTTCCAACCCCCGATCCAAAGGCTCCCCGGCCGATTGCTCTTGCAGGAGAAATCCCCTCACCGGTGAACCCACCCGATGGATGTTACTTTCACCCTCGTTGCCCCTATGCTGATGATCTCTGTCGTCAGAAGGCTCCAGATTTAATTGACATTGGCAATGAGCATCAGGTCGCTTGCCATCATTATAAGCAGGTGGGATCACAATTAATCCATAGAGGGGCCAGATGACAGAAAAACCATCATGATTGTGAGCAATTGACAACATCCTCATTGAATCATTTGAATTTCAATGCATTAACAGACAAAGTGCGTTAAACTGCAGACACTTCATTCAATGAAATTCACGATGCCATGACACCTAAAAATAGATCAAAATCAGACCATAGTTTGGGATTAAGTACTCTTCAGGATATCAGTGCGCTTATTCTCAAATCCCATGACCTCGATGAGACGATCAACAACATTGTTGAGATCGTCGCTCAACGAGCCCAGACTGAAGTCTGCTCTCTCTACCTGCTAGACAATGACCTCCAAACTCTTACATTACGTGCAACCAAGGGGCTCGATAAAGCTGCCATTGGTCGGGTCAGCCTCAAGGTTGGCGAAGGTTTAACGGGTAAGGTTGCCGAAGAACAGCGCTTGCTGGCAATAGAAGAACCACAGGACCACCCCCAATATCGTTATTTCTCAGAAACGGGTGAAGAGCAATTTCATACCTTTGTTGGTATCCCTCTTTTTGATCGCAGCCACACAATTGGTGTTCTGGTTATTCAGACGCGTCGAGCCAGAACTTTCAGTGAAGAGGAAAAAGCCACATTAACAACCATTGCCTTCCAGGTTGCATCCATTGTTGTCAATGCACGTTTACTCGACACCATAGACAGCTACGATCTACCAGACCCAACCATATCTGGTGCCATGAGTGAGCAGCTGGCACCTCATAGCAATGCGTTACGGGGCAAGGTTGCCTATCCCGGTGTTGTAACGGGTGCGGTCAATATCATTGATCAGAATTTTGGTTTTGCTGATATTTTTGACGAATGCAATATCGATATTGAGGAAGAGATCAAACGTCTGGACAAGGCGTTAAGAAAAACACGAATCCAAACCCTCTATCTCGAAAAAAGAGTTGCAGACCGCCTGACTCAAGAAGATGCATCCATCTTCCACACACATTTAATGATTCTGGAAGATCGTGGATTCATCGAACGCCTCCACGAACTCATCGAAGATCGTCACAGCGCTCCCTATGCTCTTAAAAAAGTCATTGCAGGCTACCTTGATGCATTTTCCAAGATGGAAGACCCCTATCTGCGTGAGCGCGCAGCCGATATGGAAGATATTGGCCGTCGACTTCTTGCAAATCTGGTCGGAAAAAAAACCGAAGGACTCCATCTTCATCATAGCGGTATTCTCATCGCTGAAAAATTGCTGCCGTCTGACATGGCAATACTTGACCATGACATGATTTCAGGCTGATCATTGAATCGAATGAGGCGAACTCTCACTCTGTGATCATGGCCAAGGCTTTAGGTATTCCAGCGATTATCGGTGTCAAAGGGGCCCTTTCCGCGATCAAACCAGATGCAACAATCATTCTGGATGCAAACGCCGGCTGTGTTTACCATAATCCGAGCCAGACGATCATTGAAGAATATCAGCGACTGGAACAGGATCGACTACAAGAGCAAAAACAGCTGAGTGCCCTGCGCGAAATTCCTGCAATGACCAGAGATGGTCAACGGATACACCTCAGGTCAAACATCGGACTGGTCAGCGACATCGGTATTGCTAAAAGTCACGGTGCCGAAGGTGTCGGCCTATACCGGACAGAATTTCCCTATATGGCCCGGAGTACATTTCCTGACCGTGCAGATCAATACCAACTCTATAAGAAGGTCATTGAAGATTTTAACGGTGAACTGGTGACAATCCGTACATTAGATATAGGGGGAGACAAAGCCCTTCCCTATTTCACAGCCCCCAAAGAGAACAACCCTTTTATGGGTTGGCGTTCTGTCCGAGTCAGCCTCGATAATCGGGACATCTTCCAGACCCAGATTGAAGCCATTCTTATGGCGGCCATTCACGGTCCGACCCGTTTACTGTTCCCCATGATCTGTAATATGGAAGAAATTCGCAGCTGTAAGGCAATTATTCAAGACGCTGTTGTTCAATTAGAAAAAGAGGGTCTCCCCTTTAATCAAGATATCCCTATCGGTGCAATGATTGAAATTCCTGCCGCTGTTCGCCTGGCACCTCACTTAGCCAAAGAGGTTGATTTCTTCGCCCTAGGAACAAACGACCTCATCCAGTATCTCCTGGCCGCAGATCGTTCAAACCCACGGGTTCAGAATTACTATGACCCTCTGCACCCGGCGGTACTGCTTTCAATCGAAAGCCTGACCGACGCTGTCAATAAAAGTGGCATTGAACTCTGTCTCTGTGGTGAGATGGCATCTGACCCAGCATGTCTGCTAGCTTTGATCGGTTTGAATATACGTGAGTTTTCTCTTTCAGCCCCTTGTCTGCCGAGGCTCAAGCGTTTCATTAACCGGGTTGACAGTACGGCAGCAAAAGAATTAACAAAACGACTATTACAACAATCAGACAGTACGACAATCCGCCGCATGCTTGATCAAGCAATCGAGGAACTACCACCTGCATTTTTTAAATAAAAAGCTCCTGAAGCAGCTTGCCGCAGGAGCTTTTCTTAAATCAATCTCGAGTGATAATTACTCTTCAGAGCCAAACATAGTGCGATCAATCAAGGATCACGAGCAGATCACCCTGGTCAACCTGATCACCTTCTTCAAACAATAGATCTTTAATAACTCCACATTTTGATGCCTTGATATTGGTTTCCATCTTCATGGCTTCAGTCACGAGCAGAACATCACCTTCTTCGACTTCATCTCCAACATTAAACATCACTTTAAAGATTTTGCCTGGCATTGGAGCCCCAATCTCATGCCCATTATCAGGATCAGCCTTCAAATGACTCACTTCATCGGTCACTGCAGAAAGATCTTTAACGGTTGCACTCCGTGGCTCACCATTCAATTCAAAATAGATATGTCGGGTTCCATCAGCACGGACTCGCCCGATTGCATTCAATTTGACAATCAGGGTCTTCCCCTCCTCAATATCGATCGACACCTCATCTCCGATATCAAGACCATAAAAGAATACCGGCGTTGGTAGGACTGAAGTATCGCTATAATCTTGGCGGAAACGATCAAATTCTTCGAATACACCCGGATACAGCACTGCAGATAAAACATCTCGATCACTGACCTCGTGATCCAGCTTTTTCTCCAATTCGATCTTTTTCTCAGCAAAATCGACTGGCTCCAGCAACTCACCAGGACGGCAGGACAACGGGCTTTCATCTTTAAGAATTATCTTTTGCAATTGTTCCGGAAATCCGCCATAAGGTTGACCAATCATTCCCTTGAAGAAATCAACGACTCCTTGTGGGAAAACGAGGTCATGACCACGTTCAAAAACATCATCTGGCTCCAGATCGTTCTGCACCATGAACATGGCCATATCTCCAACAATTTTGGAAGATGGCGTAACCTTAATCAAATCGCCGAACATTTCGTTCACCTTGCGATACATCTCTTTACATTCTTCCCAGCGGTGACCGAGACCTAAACCTTCTACCTGTGGCTTGTAATTGGAATACTGTCCACCCGGAATTTCATGGGTATAAACCTGCGCTGTCCCACTGCGCAACTCTGACTCAAACGGGGCATAATAGGTTCGGCAGGTTTCCCAATAATTTGCCAATTCCTGCAGACCAGGCATATCGAGTTGTGGATCCCAGATGGTTCCTTCCAGAGCAGCCAGCAGAGCATTCATATTCGGCTGAGACGTCAGCCCCGAGACTGACGATAAAGCAGTATCTACAATGTCACAACCGGCCTGGGTCGCCGTCAATAGCATTGCTCCGCCGTTACTTGACGTATCATGGGTGTGCAAATGGATTGGTAGACCAACTTCGTTTTTCAACGCTTTGATCAATTTTTCGGCGGCAAAAGGTTTGATCAAACCGGCCATATCTTTAATCGCCAGGATATGGGCACCCATTTTCTCTAGCTCTTTTGCCATGTTTACATAATATTCGAGAGGATACTTGTCCCGTTTTGGATCAAGAATATCGCCAGTATAACAGATTGCAGCTTCACAGAGGGTTCCACTTTTCTGGACCGCTTCCATTGCGACCTGCATCCCTTTCGTCCAATTCAGAGAATCGAAGACCCGGAAAACATCGATGCCACTTTCAGCTGATTTGGCAACGAATTCCTGAATAACATTGTCTGGATAATTGGTATAACCGACAGCATTGGATCCACGCAGCAACATTTGAAACAAAATATTGGGAATTTTTTCACGCAAACGGTCAAGGCGCTCCCAAGGATCTTCACGCAGAAAGCGCATAGAGACATCATAGGTTGCCCCACCCCACATTTCGAGGGAAAACAGTCCTCCACCAAGATGAGCAGTTGCCTCAGCGATACGATCCAGATCAAAGGTTCTAAACCGTGTTGCAACAATCGACTGGTGGGCATCGCGCATTGTCGTATCAGAGACAAGTAACTGCTTATGATTCCGAGCCCATTGCGCCAACCCTTCCGGCCCTTTTTCCCGCAAGATATCTCGTGTTCCTCGTGGATGCTGTTTGCCATAACTGATCTCAGGAAGATCGGGCTCACGCAAAGAGGCAAAGTGGAGAGTTGTTTCCGGGGTCAGGCCAGGATAGCCATTCACACTGGTATGTCCGATAAAATTGAGTATCTTATTCGCTCTGTCTTTCTTCACCCTGAGATCGAAGACTTCCGGGTGTTTATCAAGGAAAGATGTATCGCATTTACCCTCGATAAAAACGGGATGGGTGATCACCTTTTCGAGAAAGTCGATATTCGTCTTCACCCCACGGATGCGGAATTCCTGTAACGAACGATGCATTGTTCTGGCAGCATCTTCAAAGGACAAGCCCCAGGTTGATATCTTAACCAAAAGAGAATCGTAGTGTGGGGTAATATGGGCGCCAGCATAACCGGCAGCAGCATCAAGACGGACACCAAAACCAGCAGCAGTACGGTAAGCTTTAATTGTCCCGAAATCAGGAGCAAAATTGTTTGTCGGGTCTTCAGTCGTGATCCGCGACTGGATCGCAAATCCTCTTAACTCGATATCCTTTTGATTTTTAATACTAATCTCAGGATCAGAGAGTCGGTAGCCTTCGGCCACCCTGATCTGAGCCTGGACCAGATTCCTCATGGTGACAAGTTCTGTAACCGTATGCTCAACCTGTATTCGTGGGTTTACCTCGATAAAGTAAAAGTTCTGATCCTTATCCATCAAGAATTCGACGGTCCCGGCATTAACGTATCCAACAGCATTGGCCATATTTAAAGCGTACTGACATAATTCGTCCCGTTTCTTTTTCGTCAGATAAAGTGACGGTGCAATCTCAATAACTTTTTGATGACGGCGTTGAATCGAACAGTCCCGCTCATAAAAATGCACAAGATTCCCATACTTATCGCCAAGAATCTGAACTTCAACATGTTTAGGATTTTCAATATATTTTTCCATAAAGACAGTCGCATCGCCAAATGCAGCTTTCGCCTCAGAAGCAGCACTCTTCAACCTTCGAGGAGTTCCTTCTGATTATAAGCGACCCTCATGCCACGGCCACCGCCACCAGCACTGGCTTTGACAATGATCGGGTAACCTGAGGCTTTGGCAAAAATCAACGCTTCTTCTTCTGTCTGAACAGGATCTGCCGTTCCAGGAACAATCGGAACATTCGCTTCGATCGCAACCTTACGACCTGAAACCTTATCTCCCAGGCGGCGCTGGATATCAGGAGTCGGTCCAATAAATGCGATTCCTGCCCGCTCACATGCTTCGGCAAATTCTGCATTTTCAGAGAGAAAACCGTACCCAGGGTGTATCGCATCAACGTTCTTTTTGCGAGCGAGATCAATAATTTCATCTATACCAAGATATGCGTCGATCGGCCGCTTCCCATGGCCAATCAGATAAGCCTCATCTGCCTTATAGCGATGCAATGACAGACGATCCTCTTCTGAGTAAATAGCTACGGTCGCAATCCCCAGTTCAGTACAAGCTCTAAAAATTCTGATTGCAATTTCGCCACGATTTGCTGCCATAATCTTCTTAAATCTTGTTATAGCCATTGATACTCCTTTTTATAAAATTAAACATTACCAGATTTGTATATTTTTGAGATGCCTAAAGTTTTTTACTGATAGTTAATTTTTCCTTTATTTTCGATAACTTAAAACGAAATACCTAGTAAATAGACTAAATAATCGCAGCATTGTCAAGATAAAATGCCGTTCTACTAAATACATTAGCGACAAGAACATTCAATGAGCAGACGCGAAAAAAAGCAAAGGAGAAGCCTGATAATTATATCAAACAAAAAGAAACATTGATCTGAGGGGGGGGGGAATCTAAGAATAGACGCTCAAGCGAGCCATACCTGATGGTTCAATCATCGACGAAGCAGAAGAGCCGCCTGAAGATGTCCCATTCTCGTTTACAGAGACGACACCATCCTTCGAATTGCCTTGTTTACTGTCGCTTGAATCTGTTAATTGCTCTGATGCTTCCTGAGCTAGTTCAGCTCGCGCCTTGGCAGCCATGGACTGGGCTTTCTGTGCAACTTTCATATCTTGCGAACTTGGCTGAGCAGGAGCTAGAGCAGCTGAGCGAACCTGCTCTGCTTTTTGCAACGTTGCCTCGGGGTCACCCTTGATGGCGGAGATATCAATACTGACTTCGCCGCCAGTGGCATAGGTTTTTCCATCCGGACCACGTGTGGTTGTATATGTTGGGGCTCCGGCATAAGCACCACCCGCAGCAGCGTGAGCCGCTTCATGGGTTCGCACTTCGCTATCCCTTCTCTGCATCTGTCTGATTTCTTCTGCTTCGCGACTCAGCTCAACTGAATCTTTTTGACGCCCACTCGGATCAGTCTTATCCTGTCCCGGTTCTGTACGCACTTCGTTGATCCGTTGCGCTTCATCAACATGACGACGATCGCCAACCCGGGCATCGGTTGGTTCAGTCTTATCGACTGCCTGAGGTGCAAAGAAGTTTGACACCTGAGAAGGTATGGACATAAATGGTGCTAACACAGTACTGACACTCCTGACTAAGATATTCATTTATACCACAGCTCAACATTAAAATCAACCAACCGTAAATAGAGTATAAATTCATTTACTTAGATTCAATTGGCTCTTATTTAATTATGTGCTAGTCTATCGTCAATCAAATGACGCCCGGGGAGATAACGATGCCTCAAAAATCACAAATTTTGCTGATTGATGATGAATCTGAAAGCTGTAAAGCACTGTCACTTCTTCTGACGAAAGCAGGCTACAGCGTTGAAAGTTGTCAATCAGGAGAACATGCCCTCAACCTGATGAAAAATAAAAGTTTTGACCTGATTATCAGCGATCTGTTACTCCCTGGTGTCAGCGGGATTGATATCCTGAAGCAGGTCAAAGAAGACTCCCCGGAAACATGCGTTATCTTAATCACAGGAAACGCATCTGCAGAGACAGCAGTCGAAGCAATGAAAGAGGGAGCTCTCGACTATATAACCAAACCATTCAATTTTGAACGCTTGAAACTCCAAGTCGCCAAGGCCTTGGAAAAAAGTCGTCTGGTCGTAGAGAACCAATATTTACGTCAACAACTCCATGGCCGTTATCGCTTCGACAATATTATTGGTACCAGCCAGGCCATGCAACAGGTCTTCTCACGCATGGAAAAGGTTGCAGGAACCGATTCAACAATTCTTATATTAGGAGCGTCTGGGACAGGGAAGGAACTTGTCGCTAAGGCGATTCACTATAACAGCCCCCGCAAAGACAAACCATTCATCGCTATCAACTGTGGCGCCATCCCTGCGGACTTACTCGAATCGGAGCTATTCGGACACGTCAAAGGTGCATTTACCAGCGCCATTTCTGACAATCGGGGTAAATTTGAAGTTGCGAATGGTGGGACCATATTTCTTGACGAAATTGGAGATATGCCTCTTCAACTCCAGATGAAACTCCTTAGAGTTCTTCAGGAACACGAATTCGAAAGAGTCGGATCGAGTCGTAAGATCCAACTCGATGTCCGTCTAATCTCAGCGACAAATGCAAACCTTAAAAATCAGGTTGACGTGGGTCATTTCAGAGAAGACCTTTATTACCGACTCAATGTCATCCCTATCCATTTGCCTTCTCTCAAAGAAAGACGTGGCGACATTCCCCAACTGGCACGCTATTTTCTTGAAAAAATCTGTAAAGAAATGGATCGGCCGCAGATCGAAATTGGTCACCATGCCATGCAGGCGATGGAGCTCTATAGCTGGCCAGGCAATGTCAGAGAGATGGAAAACATCATCGAACGTACGGTTGCCCTGACCGACAACAGTGTCATTAACTGCAGCGATCTTCCACCAGATATCGGCCAGCAAACCACCTCAACGGTATTAAATGCCCCACAAATTACCAGCAAAGGGGTTGATATGAATCATGTGATTGCAGACATCGAGCGAGCGATGATTGATCAAGCAATGGTTTTAGGTCGGGGAGTCAAAGCACGTGCGGCAGAACTATTAAACGTCAATCGCACCACTCTAGTTGAAAAGATTAAACGTCTGGGAATGGAAGACTGAATGTAAAAAGCCCACCTGCAACTTTGCAGGTGGGCTTTATTTTATTTCAATTTCTTTTCCATCTTTTTGCGCTCATTTGCATCAAGATAACGCTTACGCAAACGGATTGACTTAGGAGTAATCTCAACCAATTCGTCATCAGCGATGTACTCAAGAGACTGCTCTAACGACAGATTTCTTGGTGGAATAATGCGCACGGCCTCATCAGTCCCCGAAGAACGAACATTGGTCAGTTTCTTTCCACGACAGGAGTTAACGATCAAGTCGTTTTCTTTCGCATGCTGTCCCAGAATCATTCCTTCGTAGACCTTAACATTCGGCCCGACGAAAAGAACGCCACGGTCCTGAAGGTTAAAGAGCGAATAGGCAACCGTCTCTCCTGCCTCCAGGGCAATCAACACGCCATTTTTACGCCCTTCGATGGGTCCTTTGTAGGGTTCGTAGTCGTGGAAACTGTGATTCATGACACCAGTACCGCGGGTATCAGTCAGAAACTCTGTCCTGAATCCGATTAAACCACGAGCCGGAATCAAAAACTCAATCCGGTTGATTCCATCCATACTCTGCATGGAAGTCATTTCGGCTTTACGCTTGCCCAATTTTTCGATGACTGTCCCCTGATGCTCTTCTGGAACATCGATGGACAAATACTCGATCGGCTCATGACGCACGCCGTCGACCTCACGGAAAATAACTTCAGGTTTTGAGACAGATAACTCAAAACCTTCGCGACGCATGGTTTCAATAAGAATCGACAAATGGAGTTCACCACGACCAGATACTTTAAAAGTATCTGTATTTTCGGTATCTTCAACACGTAGTGAAACGTTGGTCCGCAACTCTTTCATCAGACGCTCACGGATATTGCGAGACGTCACCCACTTTCCTTCAAGTCCGGCAAATGGCGAGTTATTAACAATGAAGTTCATCGACAGGGTTGGCGCATCGATGGCAACGTAGGGGAGCGCGACCGGTTGTTCAGCACTGGCCAGAGTCTCACTGATACCCAGATGTTCAAAGCCAGCGATGGTCACAATATCACCTGCACCCGCTTCTTGAATTTCAATCTGCTGTAATCCCTGGTACCCCAGAAGCTTGCTGATCCGCCCCGTTGTGACTTTACCATCACAATCGATCCTGGCAACAGTTTCTCCAGATTTAACAGTACCGTTGAAGATTTTCCCAGTAGCAGTACGACCGATAAACTTATTGTAATCGATATTGGTGACCAGCATTTGGAAAGGAGCTGAGACATCACCCTTAGGATGATCAACTCGCTCACTAATTACTTTAAACAGTGGTTCCAGATTGTCAGACTCGTCTTCTAACTCATCCTTGGCGAAACCCATTTTTGCACTGGCGTAAACAATCGGAAAGTCAAGCTGCTCTTCGTTGGCATTGAGTTCACAGAAGAGGTCGAAAACCATGTCGACAACCTCTTCAGGCCGTGATCCGGGACGATCAATTTTGTTGATAACAACAATTGGCTTAATACCAAGATCCAATGACTTCTTCAGAACAAAACGGGTCTGAGGCATAGGACCATCAAAAGCATCAACCAGAAGCAGAACAGAGTCGACCATCTTCAGAATCCGCTCAACTTCGCCACCAAAGTCGGCGTGACCAGGGGTATCAACGATGTTGATCTTCAAATCCCCATGATGAACAGACAGGTTTTTCGACAGGATGGTGATTCCCCGCTCTTTTTCCAGATCATTACTATCCATCACCCGCTCGGTGATAACCTGGTTCTCACGGAAAACTCCTGATTGAATCAACATCGCATCGACTAAAGTTGTTTTCCCATGGTCAACGTGAGCAATAATGGCAATATTACGTATTTTTTCAGGCATTAGCTAAACCCTTTATATATGGTATTTTTTTCAAAAGAGCGGGATTATGACAGAAAGCTGGTTGCAAGCCAAGGAAATTGATGAAAATTTCCTTTTTTATATTCATCCGACTGTGCATATCCTTGACAGAGTATAAAGATTTACCTATGTTCTCCAACGGAACAGGCATTAACATTCATTCTATGAAGGCAGTCATGTCGAAACCCAATATCATT
>JDSF01000226.1_pt1 | contig 32829 bp, 34 predicted proteins | sample 199441 | NCBI WGS metagenome assembly JDSF01 (sample SAMN02592751, study PRJNA231836) | bioreactor metagenome | isolation source: continuous culture bioreactor denitrification-DNRA | place: Germany: Bremen
AAATTTTCTATATCTATTCCTTAAGTAACAAAACAATACTATTAGCTGTTCTGGTTCGTGAGAAAAAATGTTTGTCTCATGTAAGAGGTGTGTTATGATACCTAGCGAATGCATAAGCATTGATCCATGAGACGTTACGGGTGGCAGATGATTGAAGCGGAAAAAACAGTACTTGCTAAGGCGCCAACAGTTGCAAGCTTCCTTGCAATCGATCGAGACAATTCCTTTGATGGTTGCAGTTGCAGCCATAGGATACGGAAAAAAAACTACAGCAATCAACCAGTTCATGGAAACGCATCCCCAGATGCGATTCGCATATGTACATGTATCTCATGGAACAAGTAATGCAGACTATCTATGGAAGCGAATCATCAAGAGAATTCAACTGGTTGATCCTGATCTGGGAAAAGAGCTGGATGCAATTCCTGTCCCTCGTACAGTTGAGGAGCGAGAACACTGCGCAGAGGTTATCGAGGGGTTGCTTCGCGATGATTCACTGGTGCTGGTCTTGGATGATTACCATCATGTAAAAAGTGAAATCCTTGACTTGCTCATTGAACATCTTGCGCAATATCCCAAACTTGGGTTGCACATACTGGTGTTATCAAGAACAAGTGTACGTTTTCCCATCGACGAATTGGTGCTCAAAGGATGTTGCAAGACGCTCTATGCTGATGCCTTTCGGTTCAACCAAGCGGATATTCATGCCTATGCCGAATTAAATGGTGTGCTGCTTACTCCTCCCCAAGAGCAAAAGCTGCTCGCGATGAGCGAGGGATGATTGCTGCAATCCATCTCATTCTGCAACAGTTCCGTAGTACGGGAAGATTTGCTCCGAGTACCTCCCTGTATCGTCTGATTGCAGGCAGTGAAATACCTCGTTATACCACACACCAAATTTGGTTGTTGCAGCTTCTCTCTGCCTTGCAGGAGTTCAATGCTTCCTTGGCAAGTACCGTGTGTGGGTGTGATATCTCACCTCTGATGGCTGAACAGTTCGAACACGAGAGCTCGTTCATCTATCACGATGAAGAGAACGGGATGTATCGTATGCATCCGTTATTCAGGGAGTATCTGCAACAAGAATATGCAAAGCACTCACAGAACAACGAAGCACGACACGACCCACTTGGGATTGATCTTGAAACCATATTTTTCCGTGCAGGAACGTGGTATCTTGAGCGACAAACTCCGGTCCTTGGTTTCACCTATCTCCTGAAAGCTCATGCCTATGACACTATCATGGAGGAATTCTCCAAAGCTTCAAGAAATCGCCTCCTCGATGCAGAACCTTCATTCATTGTCTCCTTGTTCAATGCCATCCCCAATGAGGTACGTAATCGTAATATCTATCCGTGGTTGGCCTATATTGGTTTTTACATCACCAATGTAGACATCACAGCAGCTGAGACATTGCTTGCTGAGGTTCAGTCCGTCCTGGATGGAATTCGTAGTACGCTCACTATACGGCAAGCCCATGCAATTGAAGGGGAAATGGCACTTATGAGAGCCTATGCGATGTTTAATGATGCAAAAGAGATGTCGCTTTGTTTTCGTGAGGCATTCAGGTTGCTTGGTGGCAAGTCCCAAATAGCGGACAAGGATAAAATCATTACCTTCGGGTCTCCTCATGCTTTGTACTTGTATCATCGTGAGAAGGGGAGCCTCGATGAAACCCTTAAAACCGTACTCGCGATGTTTCCCTTCTATAGTGAGATGGCAGGAGGTTGTGGTAAGGGTTTCGATGATCTGCTCAGTGCAGAATACTCCCTCGAACGTGGTGAAATGCAGAAGGCCCACATATGTGCTTACCGCGCATTCTACAAGGCATCTTCCCTTGACCAGCATGAGGTAATGCTCAGTGCCCAGTTCTGTCTTGCCCGTCTTGCCGCCAGCAAGGGAGAGATCCAAGAGGCAATATCCATTATGGAATTGCAGAGAGAAAAGATTGCTGGGCTCAATAGTCCTATTCTCCAAGCCTCCTATGATTTATGTGTTGCCTATATTGCATGTGAGCTGAACAGACCTAATGATATTGCCAAGTGGATCCGCGCTGGAGATACGGAACACACCCCGCTTCTCTACCACGCACAGGGTTTTGTGTACCTGGTATATGGCAAGTATCTTTTGATGCAAAAATCATACATCCAGCTAGAGGTTCTCTGTGAGAAGATGAAGGAGTCCTTCAGTACGTTCTCTAACCAGTTGGGGTATCTCCATACATACATTCAGGAAGCTATAGCAAAATACCAGCTTTATGACGCAACCAGTGCAGAAATCTCCTTGCTCAGGGCATTGGAGATAGGATTTGCTGATGACTTGATTGTGCCTTTTGCCGAGTATAGCTCAGATATCATGGATATCCTTCTCAGCCTAAAGAAGCGTTACCAAACAGGGATATTACTTCCCCAGAACGCACAATCCATAGCTTTCTCTTCCTATCTCGACAAGGTTATCTCGCTCGTGCTCGATTACTTTGCTACCATGAAAGATAGCCTTGATGATGTAAAGGTATTGAAGCTACTTAGTAGTCGAGAGCTAGAAATCCTTACTTTGTTAGTACAAGGAAAAACAAACCAAGCAATTGCGACTCAGCTGTTTGTCGCTGAGGTAACAGTAAGAAAGCATCTGACTGCCCTATACAAGAAATTGGATGTAAGAAAAAGAGCAGAGGCCGTACGACGCGCTCTTGAATTAGGTATCGTCTAAAGTATCGGAAACGATACTGTCTCCCCATCCTAAACACTCGTTACAATCTTTCATGGAATGGCCATATGTCATGCCTGTATGTTGTATGTTACTCCCTCTTAGTAATAACAGGAGAAAGAAGCATCTAACGCATACCGACATGTGCCATTGCCTGCTTGTGTGAATGAGAAAAGAGGAGATAGAAATGATGAAAAGGCGGTGGAACAATTACCTGTTGCTTGCCATGACATTCCTTGCATTTTTTATTATTCCGGGGTGCAGCATGGAATCGGGAGCACCTGAAGGTGGTTTGATCATCCAGGTGATGGATGCAACAACCAGGAATATTTTTGAAAGTACGAATAATCTGACAGGCAATGACATGCAGATAATGGGGTATGAGATAAAACTTACTCCTCCGCAGACAAATGAAAAAAAGGCATGGCAAACTATAATTCCTATTATCGTAAGGCCGACGGCTCTCCCATTGTTCTTGAAGCTTTGACTCCGGGAGAATGGGAGCTTAGGATTGCCGGATATAATGGATGGGATGAAGAGAATAGTACAGTCGCGGGCGAGCAAATTGCCTACCTTGATCCTGGGTCTGATTATACCTATGAAGGGAGAATCACCTTTAACATACAACGAGGAAAGGTGACAACAATCAACAGCAGTGATGCTGTACTGGTTCCTATACGCAGCAGTACCGGAGCTTTGGATATTGTGGTTGACTGGTCTGCACTGAATTCTGTGGATGAACAGAAACTCTACAACAATCCTGATGTGAGTGTAACGGTCACCCAGATCAATGAGCGGTTCAGTAACTATCCAACCAGAGATTGGACTGCTGTATCAGGTGTATTAACGCAAACTGAGACAAAGATCCTCACAAAGGTAATGGGCACCTCCTCCACCATCGCGTTTGCTGCTCTTCCTGTCGGTTGGTATGAAGTGATTGCGACCTTGACCTCCTCCAGCACTGGAAATAGCGGGGTAACCCAGCTCAAGAGAATGGGATATGTACGGGTCATTCAAGCGTATGACATTGGAAATGATGTTACCACGACCGGAACCTTCTCCATTACCGATGCAACCAGTTTTGCAACAGGAAGCCTCGACCTCTCAATCAGTGAGGAGATGGATCCTCTTAGCGTAAGCTTCACGGAGATAGGAAGCCCAGAAGGTATCAACTATCCAAATACTGATGGATTTGGGGATATGGCTTTTGGTTCCTTTGAAGTAGGGGCCACTGGTGCGGATGCAGCAAATACCCTGAGTTATGCCTGGTATGTGAATGGAGAGTTGGTAAGTGGCCAAACTGCTGCCTCCATGATCTATTCCTTCAGCGAGGCAGGCCAGTATACCATAACAGCGGTAGTGTATGAGACATCCACCACCGGAGCAGTCAACTGGGGAAGTGCATCCCATGAGGTGGTGGTCGGCTCTGGATTGGGTACGAAAGAGTTGTTGACTGTTTCGATCGAAGAAGATCTAGCAAATGATACCTATACCGCTACTGCTACCAATACACAGGAAGCTACGACTCCTGATCTTCATTACCTCTGGTACAACGATACAGACATGGTCATGAATCATGATTCAAACACCTACATTGTGGCAGATACAGAGTTCTTAAATTTGAATGTCTTTGTCTATGAGATTGTGGATGGGGTGTGTGTCAGATGGGGTAGTTATAAGAAAGAAAACTACCGTTAAATTTCAACTTGAAAATGGAGCAATTGAGAATGCGAAGCAGTAATAACCAGCAGAAAAAAAACAACAGACTACCAATCTTCTTGATCGGCTCTTTCGTTGTGATTCTGCTCTTTGCTTCCTGCACTGCTTCGCCAGGAGGAGCTGTCCATATCTCCTTGGACCGCTCAATTGAGAAAACCAAGGAAACAGCTTTCCTAAGCCCTGACCTAGATAACGAGATTGCCAGCTATGATCTTACCCTCTATGGTCCTGAGCGTACGACCCTTGTCATGGAGCGAACGATCAGCTCTGAGGTGGGGCAGACAACTTTCGATACCTTGCCTACCGGGACTTGGAAGATTCGGGTACAAGCAAAGAATGCAGAGGGCAAGATACTTCGCTCCCTTGGGTATGACTCAATCCTGCAGGATCGATTAATCTCCTTTGAGGTAGGACGGGGTGAGGTTTCTATTGTTGATTGTACCCTGGTCCCCTATTGGGAAGGAGAGGGAGCGCTTTCCCTCTCCTTGGACTGGTCACTTGTTGATCTCGATCTCCTCTCCAACAAACCAGGCTTGGCAGTGTCTATCACTCCCTTGAGCGAGATAGCATCATTGCAAGACGTGATAATTGCTACCACTCAAGGTGGGTATGCCATTACCGGCCAAGAGGCAGATGATGCTCTTTCTGTAGAGCTCTCTCCTGAAGACGGGATACTCTTAGGGGGAAGAGCTATTCTGCTCGCACTCAGTGCCCTCCCTGCAGGGTTGTATGAGGTTTCGATAGAACTCCTTACAGAAGCATCTTCTGTAAGGCTCTGGAAGGGCGTTCGGTTTGCCAGCGTTATGGATGAAGGGACCACTTCGTTGTATATCTCCTTGCTTGATCCAAATCTCCAAACAGGAAGTATAGCAATCCCGATAGAGGAACATCTCGATCCTCTTGGGGTTTCTTTCACTTCCTCTGCTCCCTCTACCTTGGACCCTGGTCAGAAAGGGGAATTTACCGTTGCTGTCACCGGTCAAGGAAATGGTTCTTCTCTGTCCAATACTTGGTATGTGAATGGAGAAGAGGTGGAAAGCGAAACTGAAACAGAAAGCGATGAGGTGCCCCCTGAGACACTCATCTTTAGTTTTACAGACGCTGGTCAGTACACTATCACCAGTAGTGTTACTGCAGAAGATGGTGAGGGTAACCTGATCAACTGGGGTATGGCACAGTTGGAGCTCACGGTGGAACTAGGGGAGGTAGACTAATGAAACATATTCGCCCCTCTTTGATTCTGCTCTTTGTACTCTCTTTCCTTTTTCTTTTTATTGGTTGTGCTGAGTATGGTTCCACTGAGTCAGGAAAGCTGAAGATTAGCTTCTCAGAGCCAAAGGCAAGGGAAATCTATCTTCCTTCCATCCCCTTGGATATTGTCTCTTACAAGATTACTCTGACCAATGGGAGTGAGACGAAAACCTATGAGATAGAAAAGCGAGATTCCCTTGTCGTAGAAGGACTTCTTCCTGGGACTTGGACAATCGAGGTTGCCGGTTACAACGGTTGGGACGCTTCTGCTTCCCAGGTAAGTGGCCAGCAGGTGGCGGCTTTGGAAAAGAGCCAAGATGGAAATCGTTTGCTTACATGCAGTGTGAAGCGAGGGGAGATTACCTCGGCATCTCTTACCATGGTACCTCTCAGTGAAGGGACTGGTACGCTTACCTTGACCGTGAACTGGCCGCAAGAAAACCAAGGATCTTCTCTCATACTAAACAATCCAATACTCGATCTGTACATCAAGGGGTTTAATGCCCATGGCAGTGTGTACGAAGACAACAGTAGTTATACAAAGTCATTGGTAATGCCCGGTACTACAAACTTCTATACTACAATACTTCTAAACATGCCTCCTGGTTGGTATGAGATCCAGACTCGCCTTTATCCTAATAATGCCACAGGGGATGCAACCCTCTTCTATCGAAGCTTAGACTTTGCCCAGGTAGTACCCAATGATACAACAGGTACAATCGGGGTGTTGGATATCACCGATGAAATGCTGGTATCCGGCTCTATAGACTGGAGCTTTACTGAGGATATGGAGCAAGCCCTAGAGAACCTTTCTATTACCCAAGTCAGAGCTGATGAGGTGGCCTATGCTGGAGTGCTTCAGTACTTCTCCTGTACCTATGAGAGCCCTACAGCCTCCTACCAGTGGTATGTGGATGGCGTTGCTGTCACTGGAGAAACCAATCAAACCTTCTCCTCAAATTTCAGTAACCATGGATTACACCGTGTCATGGTGGCAGTGCAAGACGGAGGGGTCGTCAATGGAGAGGAAATCACCATGGATATAAAACCAGCTTACACCATCGGCAGCCATGGGCAAGCAGGGGGCTTGGTCTTCTACTGTGATACTGAGGGGCTCTATGAGGGTTGGACCTATTTGGAAGGTGCTCCCGAAGATCTGTCTATTCCAATGGCTTGGAGCAATATTACTAATGTACTTGTTGGAACTTCTAGGGATATAGGGAGCGGTGAGGCAAATACTGCTGCAATCATAGCTCAAGAAGGGCATACCAGCAGTGCAGCACTCGCCTGTACTCAGTATGAAAGGAATGGATTTCAAGATTGGTTCTTGCCATCCATTGATGAGCTGGAAGTTTTCATTGCGAATAATACGGATTTTGCTGAGTCGGTGGCATCAGCTTTTCATTGGAGTTCTACAGATGTATTAGCGAGCTACGCAAATATCAGCTCATCAATGTCAAGAATAAAGAATAATGAGTATAAAGTTCGACCCATACGGTCATTCTAGGGAGTTGCTGTAGATGAGTAAGACGATGAAGAGACAACAAAGCAAAACAACACTAATCATACTTGCGATGATGTTTCTGCTTGCGTTTTCTTCCTGTGATATGAGCCTTGCTCCAGAGGGCATGTTGAGTATAACCATTGTTGAACCAAGTACCGAAAAGTCCCTGAACGCTGAGCCTGTGGGTGTTGACCTAGCTATCCAGACATACACGATTACCCTAACCAAGGGTGATGGTACTGTGGTTGCTACCACAAAAACAAAAGGTGCAGAGACTTCTATTATCATTGAGGGGTTAACGGTCGGAAGCTGGAGTATGCAGGTTGTTGGCAAAAACAGTGCTGGAAGTATCGTAGCTGAACTGGAGGGAGGCCCGCTTGCTGTCGGCGTGCAACGAGGAAAGGTGAGTGAGGTGGCCGCTCGCATAATACCATTGTCTGGCAACGGCACCTTGTCCCTCAGCTTGGCTATTGAAGGTACTTATGATCAAATAAACGACCCTCTTGTTACCGTCAAAGTTATGGACGAGAGCGGAGCTACCGTATCCATGACAACACACGCTGTTCCCTTCAATGGGCTTGATGGACTGAATATTTCATTGCCAGCAGGTTGGTATCAGGCGCATATGCAGCTGAAGGATGGGATGAGTATCCAAGATGTACAGGCTTTCTATCCACACATTGTTGAAGGAAAGGTGACCACTCAGTCAGTGCTCTTTGAGGTCGGTTCTTACAATGTTGGGGATATCGGTCCGGCTGGTGGATTGGTGTTTTATGCATATGATGAAGAAACAGAGCTAGATGCAGTGGGGACAAATGAAGCAACCATTGAGGGACCGATCAGGTCCACCATCGATGGCTACTCGGGGATGAAGTTCTTTGACTCAGGGTCATATCTGGAATTATCTCAGGATCTTGCCATCATTCCCAATGTATTTGAGGCAAAGGTCTATGTGTATAGCGATCATCTTGCTACTGACAGGGTAGGGATTATTGCAGGGAATTTTGATGGGACTGCTGGAGCTAATAATACCCATACCATGGGATGGGAAGTGTATACCAATGGAAATCCCAGAATCTGGTGGGATGGGGGTACCCGTGACATTGTCTACAACTATGACGTTCGGAAGGATCAGTGGATTCATTTGAAATGGGTCCGTGATGAGAGCGCTGGTAAAATTCGTCTGTTTGTTGATGACGGGGATGCCGACGGAAAGGGAGACGATGTATTTGAGGTAACTTCTTGGGTGCGAAATTCATCTAGTGTTGGTACTCCAGGAGCTGGGAATGATGTATATCTTAATGCCACTGGTAGAAAGCTTCGAATCGGGAGCGACTATCCCAATACCCGTCAAGCCTTCAAGGGCTATATAGCTGATGTGAAGATTCATGATGGTCAAGAGAATCTTGTGTTGCATTATCCGATGAAACGGTACCTGGAAGCAGCTCCTGATGACCTACGTGTGCTTAGCGACGGAACCGTTACCTTTGATAGCTCCCATCCTGACTATGAGACAGCAACCAGCCAATTCCCCTTTGGCAGCTATGGAGCTGCAGAGACCTACCAGAACCTAGGCTCTGGTAGGCTCTCCACGGAGAACTTGGTTGCCGCTGGAGGAGCCACTGATGAGTATGCTCCTCGTCTTGCATCTGTCCTTGTGCATAATGGGTTTGATGACTGGTTCCTTCCAAGTAAGGCGGAGATGGAAGAGATGGTTACGGTTTTACACAACCAATACAATCCTCTCTCTACCTTCCAGGAAGATTCCTTATATTGGACCTCTACACAATTCAATGATACCGCAGCGTACATTCAAAAAAAATTCTCTCCCTCTTACGTGTCTGCTACTTTTGTAAGCAATAATACCGCGTTACATGTAAGGCCTGCCCGTTTCCTGTAAGAGTTTGTATTTCAGGCAATCAGGATACATGAGCTTTAGTTGAAAGTAGGTCGACATGTCGACCTACTTTCAGATATAAGGTTCTTCACTACATTCTGAGCCATGGTTCTTGTAGGATTTTCTTCCTGATTTGATACTCTTTTTGTAGGTTTATAAGACAAATCTATGCACGGAAAATCCCAGATAAGTCTGCTATGAGCTATATGGAAGGTAAAAAAAATCGACTGAAATGCAAAACTGATGGAATCAGAGTATTTATTTATCAATCTTGATGATTATATCAATAATACGCATAGTAATGTGCTATTTATCACAATAAAACGAAAACTTTTTTTCTTGCAAGAACGCCGGTTTTTAAGCCGGTGTGGTTGAATAATCGGGCCATACATGCAATGATTAGGTATAACCTTATCCATAGGGAGAAAATATGAATAAATTTGAAACATTGCTAAAAGAAAAGATGAGTGAAGAGAGTTTCCAGAAGCTTGCAGCCTTGAAAAATGACAAGGTGATGGACTTCGTTGGATCCTTCGCTGAGCACTGTGATCCCAAATCCATCTATGTATGTGATGACAGTGAAAAAGACACCCAGTATGTAAGAGAACAGGCACTCGCGAAAGGCGAGGAGCACACTCTTGCAAACTCCAAGCAGACCATCCACTGGGACGGTTATGGCGACCAGGCTCGCGACAAGAAGAACACCCGTTTCATGGTCTACAAAGAGAACATGGATAAGATGGCTTCCCTCAACTCCGTCGAGTATGAAGAAGGCCTCGGCGAGGTCATGGGCATTGCAAAGGGCATCATGAAGGGCAAGGACGCAGTTGTATTGTTCTACTCTGAAGGTCCTACCCAGAGTCCGTTCACCATTCCTTGCGTGCAGTTCACCGATAGCTGGTACGTTGCTCACTCCGAGAACATTCTGTACCGCACTGCATACAGCCACTTCCTCAACATGAAGGACGATGAGAAGGGTGATTTCTTCCGCTTCATCCACTCCGCTGGTGAGCTTGATGAAAACGGTTGTACCGTAAACCTCAAGAACCGCAGAATCTACATGGATACCCAGAACAACATTGTATATTCCATGAACGACCAGTATGCTGGTAACTCCGTTGGTTTGAAGAAGCACTCCATGCGTCTTGCAATCAACAAGAGCGGCCAGGAAGGTTGGCTTTGTGAGCACATGTTCGTCATGGCTGCAGTAGACAAGAAGAAAGATCGCAAGACCTACTTCTGTGGTGCATACCCATCCGCTTGTGGTAAGACCTCCACTGCCATGATCCCCGGCGAGCAGATCGTTGGTGATGACATTGCATATTTCAGAAACATCAACGGTGAGTTCCGCGCTGTTAACGTCGAGTTTGGTATGTTCGGTATCATCAAGGACGTCAACGAGCAGGATGACCCCGTTATCTTCAAGAACCTGATGATCAACCAGGAAGTTATCTTCTCCAACGTTCTTCGTGGCAAGGACAACAAGCCTTATTGGCTTGGTATGGGTGTTGATGCTCCAGATGAAGGCCGCAATCACTTTGGCGAATGGAAGAAGGGCGTGAAGGACGCAAATGGCAACGAAGTTGGCGTTGCTCATGGTAATGCACGTTACACCATGCGCCTTGACTACCTCGACAACATCGACAAAGCTGGCTTCGAAGCAAGGACGGCGTAAAGGTTGAAGGTGTTCTCTATGGTGGACGCGACAGTGACATCACCGTTCCTGTTGAAGAGTCCCCGAACTGGAAGGATGGTATCCTGATGAAGGCTGCTACCCTCGAGAGTGAGACCACCAGTGCTACCCTCGGTCAGGAAGGTGTTCGTACCCCTAGCCCGATGGCAAACATGGACTTTGTCTCCTATCCTCTTGGCACCTACACCATGAACAACATCAAGTTTGGTGAAAGTGTGAAGGATATTCCCAAGGTATTTAGTAACAACTACTTCATGCGTGGTGAAGATGGCAAGTTCATGACCAGCAAGCTGGCCAAGAAAGTTTGGTTGCACTGGCAGAAGGCCGTATTCATGGTGAATATGAAGCATTGGATACTCCTACCGGTAAGATTCCCATGTATGAGGACCTGAAGGCACTCTTCAAGGAACACCTCGATGAGGATTTCTCCAAGGAGAAGTATGACTACCTCTTTACCTTCCGCTGCACCAAGTGGGTTGATAAGCTCGAGAGGACCAAGGCTTACTACAAGAAGATGGATCCAAATACTCCCAAGGAGATCTTCGAGTACTGGGATGCAGCAATCGCAAAGATCAACAAGGCCAAGGAGCAGTATGGTGATCTGATTCTTCCGGCGCTTTCAAGGGTTAATTACCTGTAGCTCGGGTTGATAATACCTAAACCAATTACGGCACGTATGGAATTCCATGCGTGCCGTTTCACTTTTATTCAGTCATGATCGATTCGATAATGGCTGAGGCCAAAGCCTCTCCACTATCGAACCACTCAACCTCTACCTGCAGCATGACGTTTTCTTTCGTAATCTTTACAATCATAGCTCCATGAATAGACTCATCCGTAGGGGTGGGAGTAGGTGTAGGTGATCACAAAGAATCGGTTCTCATAGTCAATCTCATTCCTATGAACCTCGCGGTTCTTGAGACTGTCATTATTCTCCAGTTGCTGTTCTATTTCCCGCTTTGATTGGAGCAAGTAATTCTGCATTGTGATACGAGAAGAGAGTAGAGACTTAAGCCCTTCTATGGCTGAGACCTTGCAGTAATATCCTTTGGTCTGTAACGTTTCCGGGGATGTTTTGATGGTATTAACCTTCTTTCCTCCCTGTCCAGGTAGATAGACGGAGCTGCTTCTCCAGTCAGGCTCTTCTTCCCAGAGGAAGGTCTCAGATGAACCGAAAAGTGGGTAGGAGAACAAGTCAGTTGTTTTTCCTTCGGCTACCGGAACATCCTTTGCCTCCTTGGGTTTAAGGGAATCCATAAAGGAAATCCCTGAAGCAAGGAATTTAACGAAGACTGGTTTCCATATAGCCTGTTCATCTTTCGTATATCGCGTGGTGATGGAGATAAGGGTATCACCAGCATGGATGATGTACACCTCAGCATGGATTCCTGTGAGTGTTTCATAGCCATACTTCCAAGCAAACATACCATCGATCTCAGTTGTTGATAGGTCATACCAGCTCCTCACTACCTCAGACCTTCTGGTTGCATTCTCAAATACCGCTGAGGCTTCCAGAAGTTCTTCCTGGCTGAATGCAAGTGTCTGGGAGCGAAACGTTGCATTGTCACGTTCTTGGCTTAGTCGTTCTGCTTTTAGGGTAATGGTGTTATGCGTGGAATTTGCAGGCTTAATTCGCATGGTATTTAAACCCTCGGGTTGCAAGGTATAGGTGTAGGCTCCCCCTGCTTCGCCTGTAGGGAGAATACTGTTTTCAACTCTGTTACCTGTACCTCCATGGAATCGGGGACGGTGAAGGTGAAATGACGGGTCGTGACAGCCTGTCCTGCAAAGAGTGCAGAACTGGCAATGAGGAGTAGCATGATGAGTAGTGTGGGGTGTTTGTAGTGTTTCATACGCTTGAATCCTGTTCTCCTTATTTCTTAGGTGAACCTTTCTCTGCAAGCAGTACTGAGATGTTTCTCGGCTAATTTCAGTATAGCACAAGGTTAGCGGTATTGGGTGTGATAGAATATGGCTATGAAGATGCTTGCCTTTTCCCTTCTGATAGCCAGTACGTTGCTCAGTGCATGCAATTTTGAATATTTAGTCCCAGTGAGCGAAGAAATGAGAGAAGAGGCGTATGAGATATCCTTCCAATATATTGGAATGCCGTACGTGTGGGGAGGAGCAAGCCACTACAGCGATACTGGCGGTGGTGTCGACTGCTCTGGTTTGGTAATCAGTATCTATGATGAGGCAGCAGAGAACTTCTCAGTGCATCTGCCATTTGAGGATGCTACTGCCAGTACAATGGCGAATCAGTACACCATTCCCTTGCATGGCCCTGAAAGGGGCGATCTTATCTTTATGGGCGAGGATGGGGTTGTGAGCCATGTAGCGCTTTGTCATGCTGTGACTGACGATACTCTGGTGTTCCTCGATGCCTATTCTGTTTCTGGGGAGGTGGGAATTCGATCATACTCCTTCGATGACCCGAAGATTATCTCTTTTGGCAGAATGCTGGTCATTGAGGATTTCTAAAGAGCAAGTCAGCCATTCACCGATGCTGAAAACGACTTGCTTTTTCAATGACAACCCCCATCTATGATGGTAGACTTGCCCTATGCATGAAACAACCTTAGATAAACCGACGTATAGAAATTGGGTTTCCCTCAAACTGGTCATCGTTCCTGGAGTTCTGGCATTGGGAACTGCGGTCCTCACAGCATTCTATTCCTGGATCATGATATTTCCGGTAATTTTCCTTTTAATGATGCTCTATTTCGTCTATGCACGGCATCTGTTCTCTCCAGAAGGGAAGGACATGCAGGCAGAACTCCATTCCATGCTCATTGAAGAGATTGACTGGGATGGCAAGGGAAAGGCTCTCGATATCGGTTGCGGAAATGGAGCCCTGGCTATTCGCCTGACAAAGAAGTATCCAGAGGCGCATGTTACTGGTATTGAATACAGAAGGTTCTCTGAGATTCTCTGCAAACAAAATGCAGAGATTGAAGGGGTCTCTGACAGAGTCTCCTTCAAGGAAGGTAGCATTGTAGAGCTGCCCTTTGAAGACGATGAGTTTGACCTGGTTGTGAGCAACCTTACGTTTCATGAAGTGATTGAACTGAGAGACAGAAGAGAACTCATGGAAGAAGCCTTCCGTGTTCTTAAGCATGGTGGAGTCTTTGTATTCCAGGATCTATTCCTGACCAAGAAGATGTTCGGCAACCTTGATCCCATGCTGAACAAGCTCTCCAGTTGGGGTGCAAAATCAGTGGAGTTCATCAATCTCGGTGAGTCTGAGCGAATCCCGAGTATTCTCAGGACTCCTTTCATGGTAGGGCCGATTGGGATAATTAAGGGGAAAGTGTAGGTTAAAATCCTCGTATTCCATCGTATTTACGGCATATTTATAGAATTTTGTTGACAACTACCTAGGTCATAGGTCACCTTTAATACATTCGTATTAATACATTAGTAAGGATGTGTGTAATGAAAAAAAACATTGATGTTGGTTGTTTCTCTGGTTCTGCTCCTAGGTATGTTCACTGGTTGTGATATGGCTATGGATACCTCTGCTCTCTCGAGCCGTGGGGTTAAAATGGATAGTCCCCTCGATTCTGGGCGTGCTCTGAAGAATAACAAGCCGGTCTCCTTCACTGCCTCTGTGCAACTCTTCCAGGATTTCACTTCAGTTGTGACATTGGATATGGGAAACAGTAATCACCACAAGACCATAGAAGAGACATTGTACAGCTTCATGGATCTTGGCCCGTATGGCCAGTACGGTGGCTTGGTTTCTTCTGATTGGGACCTCTTGGACGGCAAGCTGGTTGTTATGAGTAACGTAACCAATTACAACCTCGATGAGGCTACCACTGAGATTGGGGGATCAAACCATAGTGTGATCAGTATCGTTGATCCTGCAACCGGTGAAGTAGTCGCTACCCTTGATGCCAACGGAACAGTAAAAGGATCTCTCTTTGGTGCTGAGATTGCCATGAACTGGGTCATGAAAGACAACAGTGCAGGAGTGAATGCAAGAGGAAAGGTTGATGGCATTTTCACTTGGTACGTAATTGATCCCAATACAGGGGCTCCCAATCCAAACTACATCCCCAATGGTAATTTTGTTCTGACAGGAAGCTATAAGTAGGTCGTAGTTCTCGGTAATTAATTTGCTTGTACCCTTCATACCTGCATCTGATTTCTTCAGCTGCAGGTATTCTGTTTTGTCTGATGCATAAAATTTGTTCTTCTATTGCTTTCTTGTTTGCATAAGAGACATTCCTACAGAAGCGTAATTATCGGATAATTTCTATTGTATCGGATAATAAGCGATACTATCCGATACTGAGGAATACGATGCACTATGACGCTATCGAGTCGATGATTCTGGAGTTCAAGGTACAATCATTACGCCTACTTCCAGCGTTTGATTTACTGAGATTCTGTATTACATAAAAAAATTACTGGGTCTATAGATTGACAAATATAAAAAATGTGTATAGATACTTAACTATAACTTAAGACATACGTGCTAAAGCATTGTTTGCTGTTTTTTAACTGTGTGCATTATGGAGTTCATCGTTGCTGACCGTATCTTGGTACGGAGTGATTTTTCAGTTGATGAGGCATTCAATGAAGTGGAATACGATTGTAGCAGAGTTAGAGCCGAAAAGTACTAAAAAAAATTATATTGTAATATATTAGATATCAATATACCTCCATAAAATAAAAAAAAGAATTTCTTGTTTTCTACCTTGTTTGGATTCCTTGCATATCGCTAAGGATAGGTTTTTGTGTCTTTATACAAGTGAAATTTATAGGAGTTTGTATGAATACTATTGGTAAATGGACAGGAATTCTTGGACTGTTATTGGTCCTTATTGTCACAAGTTGTGACATAGGTATGACGGATTTAGATACGAAAAAAAATGTCGGTACCCTATCGTTGCAGGTAAAGAAAGGTGGGGATTTCGTTGAGAAGACTTTGCTTCCCAGTATTTCCATGGATATTGTGGAGTGGAGGATTACCGGCTCTGGTCCTGATCAGAGAACATATGGGCCGCAAACCTTTGCACTTGATGCCTCAATCACCATTCCTGACCTCTATAAGGGTACCTGGAATATCACCGTAGAGGGATTGAATGCATCAGAACAAGTGATCGGACGTGGGTCGAAGAGCTTGGTGATCACCGCAGCTCAGACTACCAATGAAACAATCACTGTTGTGCCTCTGAGCGGTAATGGGACACTTGAATTGAGTGTTTCTTGGCCTACAAGCCTCTTTGACAATGACGTTTTTGAGGTAATACTGACCGATAAGGACGGAGTAGCACATGAATTGTCTCCAACCTTGGATTATACAAACGGGACTGGTTCTTATAGTGGAACATGGGCAGCTGGGTATTATGATCTGAATGTGCAGTTGCTTGATGGGACCACTTCGGTTTGGGGTACCTATGAATCTGTTCGAATTGTAGAAGGACAGGCTACAGAGGGAACCCTCATCTTGACTGAGGAGATGTTGAATATCAGCAATAACGGGGCATTGAACCTTGATATTGTCGATGACATGCAGAACCCCTTTCTCGTAAGTCTCTCTGGTGTCTCGGATGAACTGACTGCCGGTACATCCATGCAAGTGAGTAGCTCGGTAGATCCATCCAGTGAGACATACAGTTATGTATGGTTTCTCAATGGTGTCATGATACCGGATGAAACCCTCTCGACAATAACCTTTGGCGATATGCTTGCTATCGGACATTACAATCTTGCACTACGGGTAAGTGATGGAACGGTCATATCTTCTACAGTACATTATTTCAGTGTAGTGCCTCCTGTGAATGTAGTGATTGATCCTGATTACAACTTCACCCCGGATGAAACTGACAGTACACCGTTTAGTGTGGTTTCCATTGTTCCTTCCGATCTGGCTCAGAATGTACCGGTTGGTACTTCTATCACTGTGTACTTTGATGATTTGATCAACCCAATAAGTCTGAATGATGTCTCGATGTCTGTAACTGTTGCTGACCAGGTTGTGTCCGGTATCTTTGCGCTGGAGCGTTCAACCAATGATCTCTTTGCGGTACTTCACTTCACCCCATCACAACCGTTTGCGGATAATGTGGATGTCACCGTTACGCTGAGTAGTGTGAATGGCTTGCTGGACAAGGGTGGTAATACCTTGGAGGAAGAGCTGATCTACACATTCCATACCGCTGTAGCCTACGTGGGTGATGCTAATAACCTGGGCTTTGAAAGCGGATTGACTGGGTGGACTATTACTGGTAATGGAGGAATTGTTGATCTTCCCTTTGCTTCTGAGTTGTCTTTGGAGGGAGTGAAGGCCGCCATGATCACAACCGATTCAGCGGTCGACTACGGTCTTTCTGGGACTCCATTGAGTGAGGCAACCTCTATGCTGAGTAGTGGAAGTCTTGAGGTTCCGGGTAGTGCGACGCTGTGCTCCTTCGATTACTACTTCCTCTCTGCTGAGTTTACTGAGTGGATCGGCTCCGAATTTGATGATACGCTGACGATGACCTTCTCTGGGCCTAACGGTACCATCATAGAGACGATTGAGACGGTCAATACGTATCAAATAAGTGATTGTATACCATTGACAAGTAACCTCGATAATGATCTCTACCATACTGGAGCAAAGACGAAGCAAGTAGATATTTCTGGCTTGGGTAGTCCCATCACCATTAGTTTTGCTGTTTCGGATGTCGGTGATCAGGCGTTAATTTCTGCCTTCTTGGTGGACAATTTCCGATTTGAGTAGTTTTTTTTGTAAATAGGCTTGAGGAATCAAAAGGATTTCTGCCAAGGTACTGATTCTATTATTTCTACACGGAAGAGGAGGGGATTCCCCCCCCTCTCCTTCGTAGTAGACAGGCTTGAGTGCGGTCTAACGTATGGACCTTTTGATTGTTCATCCGAGTATTCCTGAACAAACAACAATTACTGAGATATATGAACTGTGGACTCCCGCTGTATTAGATGGCTGAATCAGGTGATGGTAGACACTGTCTTGTTTCTTGAGGAGCTTGAGTAGGCTCTGCGCTGCCAACTCAACTGTTTTGGTAATGGAATTGTATATCATTTTTTATTTGGTATGTGAGCGATCTTACAACAGGGATTCCCGGTCCAAACCATATCTCCAATGGTAATTCTATACTTACAGGAGCCTATTAGTGGTTCTTTGTAACTGATGAGTTATAAACTCTGCATGCCTGCATCTGATATCCTCAGCTGCAGGTGTTTTGTTTGATCATACCAGCGCAAGAGAAATTGAGACAACTGATATGATGAGTCCAACTAATGTGACAATTTCAACTGGTACCGATAATGTAGATTTACGACATCCAGGACAGCATGCCAGAGCATTTGAGTAATACTTTCTCTGGAAGTTTATATTTTTTTTTAATTTTCTAGAGAAATCTCTTGTTATATTCTAGAAGTTATAATATTATAACATTATATGGAGATTTTGTATTTATGACTTCATTTCTATCTATTGATGTCGGGGGCTCAGAAATAAAAAACGCTACTACTAAATGATAGCGAACCCTTTGCGCCTAAAGAACCAAAACACTTCCCGGCAAAATCAGATGCATCAAAAGAAGAAATATTTTCAAATTTTTCTAATATCTTAAACTATTATACCGCATCTGATTACACTATCAGTGGAATTGGAATGGCTTTTCCAGGACCCTTTGACTATACAAATGTAGAAGCCTGATGAAAGGCATTTCGAAATTATGATTCAATATACGGGTGCAAAATTGAAACTGAGATTAAATCACTCAATACCAATTGGATCAATGATTGTACATTTATATTCTTGCATGATATCGCAGCCTTTGCATTAGGTTGTTGTAAACTCAATTCTTCATTATTAGACAAAAAAGTGATGTATCTTTGTATAGGTACTGGAGCTGGATCTGCCTTTACAGAACAAGGAAGATTAGTTGTAAATTCGAAATTTCTCCCTGAAAATGGTTGGATATACAATACCAAATTCAAAGAATCGATTATTGATGATTACCTATCTACAAGAGGATTGGCCGCATTAAGCCAAAAAAAATACTTTGGAGAAATTTACAATGGATATGATCTGCATAAAATGGCTGAACATGGAAATACATCAGCATTAGCACTATTTCAAGAATTCGGCCAAGACGTGCATGATGCTATTCTCAAGTTCTTAGAAAGTTTTACAGTTGACCATTTGGTAATAGGTGGACAAATCTCAAAAGGCTTTTATTATTTTTCTGAACCACTGGCCAGTTATTGTAAGACTAAAGATATCAGTATCGAATGCATCTATGATACTTCTGCGGTAATTTGCACAGGAGTTTATAGCTCATTTCTTACATAGGAGGGGGAATATGGAATTAGACAAATCGAAAGGTGCCCAACCTTTATATTTTCAATTGTATGAAATAATAAAAAAGAAAATTGAACAAAAAGATTATACGTATGGCGATATTTTACCAAGCGAAAAAGAGTTTATGCAAGAATTTGATATCAGCCGTATCACAGTAAGACAAGCTATAGCAAATCTAACAAATGATGGATATCTGGAAGGCAAAAGAGGAATTGGCACTATAGTAAAATATAGGAAAATTGACGAGAAAATTGACTCCGTTATAAGTTTTTCTGATGAAATGAAACAACATGGCATCATTATGACTACGAGTTATTGTGAAGTAAAACCAATGAAAGTCACAGCAGATATCGCTACACATCTAAATTGCAAAATAGATAGTCTATGTTTAAGAATCACCCGAGTCCGTTGTGCGAATACAGACCCCATTGTTTACTCAATTACGTATGTAAATAGTGATTGGGATTTAGATCTGGATAAAAAAATATTATGTTGATTCTTTTTATACATATTTATTAGAAAGAAAAGGAATTATAGTTTCCAAAGCACGAGATACTCTGGAAGCAGGTTTAGCCGACAAGAAGATAGCTGCCCTTTTAAACATCACTAAAGATAGTCCTGTATTTATCAGAACCCGTAAGAGCTATGCAAAAGATAATATATTGATCGAATATACAAAATCATATTATCCAGGAAATAAATATAAATATTCTATAGATTTATAAGATAAAAAAAACGAAGGAAAGAAAAGGTGGAATATAAAAAAATACGGAAATTATGCTTTACAACCTATGACTAGGATTGTAAAGCATACGGGTAAAGTCATTACAGGATATGATCAAATTCTTACTAGGATACAGGATGAAATGAGAGATGCAACGAATGTGTTGATCTGCGATTTCTATCCTGGGGTTGATGTCCAAGAAGTTGAAGAAGCGTTGGAGAAGCTGCATCCTGCACTACTTATTAGAACTCATGAGCTGCTATTTGATTTCAAAACGTTGGATGAGATTTTTAAAGATAACATTACGGATGATAGAGTCTTTGGATACTTATCAGATAAGAGTGTTGAGAATTGTTTTGATCCTGCCAAGGTGAAAAAGGCGAGAGAAACCATTGCCGGTACAAAGGATGCATTGGTAATAGTTGCAGGGGTAGGTGCCTATTCAATATATAATGACGGATTGTTCTTATTCTTTGATATGGCTCGGTGGGAGATTCAAAAAAGATATAGAAATGGAGCGGCTAACTGGTTGGCAGATAATCCCGATGATCTCCTCCTATCCAAATATAAAAGAGGGTTTTTTTTATTGAATGGAGATTAGCTGACAGAAACAAGTTGAAAAATTTTGATCATATGGATTTTGTTGTAGATACCAACATTACAAAAGAGCCTAAAATGATTGAAGGTGAGATATTCCTTAAAGCCTTAACCGAAGTTTCTCAGAAACCTTTTTAGAATGCAACCATATTTTGACCCAGGCGTTTGGGGTGGGCAATGGATGAAGAACAATTTCAATTTGGATCCTAAAGAAAAAAAACTTTGCTTGGAGTTTTGATGGTATTCCAGAAGAGAATAGTATCAACCTGCAATTTGAAAATGGTTTTATTGAAGTCCCTGCTATGAATGTTGTACTGTATGCTCCTGATGCGTTGCTGGGAGAGAGAGTATACGCTCGTTTTGGCAGAGAGTATCCAATTAGATTTGATTTATTGGATACAGTGGAAGGACAAAACTTATCGTTACAAGTTCATCCAATGGTAGAATACATTCAGGAAAAGTTTGGGATGCAGTATACGCAAGAAGAAAGCTATTACATTTTGGATGCCAAGGAAGATGCTTTTGTGTACCTGGGTCTCAAGGAGCATATTGATCCTGAAAAGGTGAAAAGTGATTTAAAAAAAAGCTGAAAAGGGAATTGAGTCGTTTGATGCAGAGAAGTATATCAATAAATTCCCCATAAAAAAAACACGATCATGTATTGATTCCACCAGGAACAATTCATTGTTCCGGATCAAATTCAATGGTCTTGGAAATCAGTGCAACCCCGTATATTTTCACGTTTAAACTTTGGGATTGGGACAGACTTGGACTCGATGGCCTTCCAAGACCGATTCATTTGGATCATGGATTTGAAAATATCCAATGGGATCGTACTACTACATGGGTAGAGGAAAACTTGCTACACAGACAAGTTACCCTGAAAGAGGATGAAAACTGCAAGATTGAGAGAACGGGACTTCATGAGTTGGAGTTTATTGAAACAATCAGGGTATATACAAAAAAAATGAGTGTGTTGTAGAGATGAATGGAAGTGTTCAAACTGCTAATCTGGTAGAAGGCAAAGAAGCGTTAATTTTGAGTACAGATGATTCGTTTGAACCATTTACAGTGCATTATGCTGAAACATATATTATTCCAGCAGAAGTAAAAAGCTATATATTAAAGGCTGTTGACTCGCCTGTAACAGTAATAGTTGCACAGGTCCGAAAGTAAGTTTTCATTGACAAATGAAGAGAAACAGTAATAAAATTGCATTGTTACTTGTTATAACATTCTAATGTTATAGTGTTTTAAAAATAGGAGGTAGTATGAAGCGATTAATATCAGTATTGGTACTATTGATTGCTCTATCGGCTTTTGTTTTTTTTGCAGGTGGTTCTGCTGAACAAAAAAAATCGCAAATGACCAAGATCAAAAAAAACAAAAAAAATCAGTTTCAGTGGTTATCTGGTTACCGGAGATGGGGCAGAAGCAGCTGCAATAGCATTTGACTCTATAAGAACAAAGTTTTTAGAAGAGAATCCAAATGTAGTTTGGGAAGAAGACATGTTGGCTCATGATCAATATTCTAACAAAATTATTGTGGACGCTAGCGGTGACAACCTGCCGGATATCTTTATGGTGAAAGCAGAATGGGTCAACAACTGGGTAGAGAATGAATATATGGGAACCCTCAATGCATTCTTGAACAACGATACAGAGTGGGCATCAGGGTTTGCTCCAAATGTCTTCTCTGAATTTACAAGAGATAATAATGTCTATGGAATGCCGTATAGAATTGATACCACAGCAAATTTATTTTACAACGAAGAGATTCTTAAAGCTTGTGGTATAAATACTTTTCCAGCCAGTTTAAAAGAGTTTAGAGAAGCTGTGAGGACGATCAGAAGCCATGGTTACATCCCAATAACAGCAGGAAACCTTGGAGGTTGGTTTGTTGACATTTGCATCTTTAGAGCTTTCGTTGATAGGTTCTGTGGGGATGATTGGAATCAAGCAATGCACTTGAAAACTGGTGAAGCAGCGTTTACAGACAAAGAGTTTATCGATGCACTGGAAGAGTTTGAAGGACTCGTCAAAGATAGAGCTTTTAATGATGATATAAATAGCATTGACTTCATACAGGGGTACACAAACTTTTATCAAGGTAAAGCAGCAATGTTGTTTGATGGCAGTGGTGGAATCTTGCCTCATACACAAGATGCCCCAAAAGAAATTGTTGACAATATGAGAGTAACCAAACTTCCAGAAATGGAAAATGGTAAGGGTGTAGGGATTCCTGGGACTGCAGGTTGGGCAATTGCATACAAAAGGAATGTTTCACCTGAAAAAAATTGCTAATCATTGAAAAGTTCTTCAAAGCAATAGGAAGTTCTGAATTTGCAAATATTCAAGCTGAAAACAATGGAACACATGCATATCAAACTTCAAATGTTGCCACATCGAAGATTACACCATTGATGAATGAGTATAATAAAATGATGGAGACAGTTCCTATGAATTTGGCTGTTACGTTCTCTCCTGCCGTTTTGGATGTTATGTATTCAGGTCTGCAAGAAATTATAATCGAAGTAATAACACCAAACGAATTGGCACAAAAAAAACTTCAAAAAAGTGTATGAACTAGAACTCGTTAACTGATGAGGTAAGGTGCATTATACGCTGATGGTATACCTATGCACGGATTAGGTTTTAATTGTAAGCCTAAGCATAGGTGTACTATTCATCGTTTCATCTTGTAGAGTTGATACATATGAGAATCAGCAATGTATTGATAGAAAGAAATTGTGAAAAAAAATTCAGATGAGCAAACGAAAAAAAATTCTCATCATTCACAACTGAACCATAATCACTATGCAAAATATTGTAGGTGCTTGGCAATGTAACCATAAAAAAAAGGAAGGGGGGGGATTAAGTGCTTACAATTTATATATTTCGTAACTCCTTACTTGTAGCATGAGTTAGATCTGCCACTCTGCTGAGAGTAGTAAACCAATGGGAAGAAACTTCTTCTCTTTTGAGAGGAATAATTAGGTACCATAGAAAGTTGTTCTGTATATATACATGTAAAAAATGTTATATGGCGATCAAGGAAGATTCTTTTTTCTGCAGAATTTTAAATATAAAGGAAACCGATGAATTGGTATGAATATTCAAAATCAATATAACAAAAAAATTGCAAACCAACCTGGGGAACGATCTAGTGGATATTGGAGAAAAATATGGAAGGTAATATCTTTAAACAACAAAAGAAGTATATTCCTTATATACTTGCACCTGGGGTTTTGACATATATTTTTTTGTTGTACTTACACCACTTTTCATTGGATTGCTATATAGCTTTTTTCAACTGGAGCGGTGGTCAGAAAAAAAATATTTATCTTTTTTGATAATTATTTGCAATTGATACAAGATAAAGACTTTACAAATTCTTTATTGAATAATTTGAAATTGATGCTTATGGTAATGTTTTTTCAGTTACTTATAGCTTTTGTGTTAGCCCTCATTTTAAATTCAAAAGTAACAAAATGGAGAAATTTACATCGATTTGCAATATTCCTACCTGTCGTAGTGTCTCAAGTAGCAGTCAGCATTCTTTGGAAAATTATCTACAATCAAAATTATGGACTATTAAATAGATTGTTGAATTCTGTTGGTCTGTCTTTTCTTACACAAAAAAATGGCTGGATGACCCAAACATAGTTCTCTATTCGGTAGCAGCCGTAATAGTGTGGCAATTTATTGGTATCTATCTGGTAATTTTTCTTTCGGGCTTACAAGCGGTTCCCTCTGAGCTTTATGAGAGTGCTCAGATAGATGGAGCCAATGCATTTGCCCGAACAGTAATAATCACCATCCCGCTTATGAAACAAACCATAGTGGTAGCCATAATTTTAGCAATTTCAGGGAGCATGAAAATCTTTGATCATATCTATGTTATGACTGGAGGAGGTCCCGGGAAAGCTTCCACAGTGGCTGCCATGTATGCATACAACATGACGTTTAAGAGATTTCAGTATGGATATGCCAGTGCAATATCAATTGCAATATTATTAGTGAGTTTGGGTCTCATACTCATAAGTCGTTTGATAATCAAATTTATTGATAAAAACTAGAACCAGGAGAATAGATAATGAAAAAAAATCTAAGGGAGATGGGAAGAGCTATTCTTAATACGCTTCTACTAATCTATTCACTACTATCCATATATCCGATTCTTTGGATGATCATGAATTCATTTAAGGAAAATAGTGAATTCATGGTAAACAATATGTCTTTTCCTACAAAGCTGATTTTTATGAATTACCTGAATGCTTTTAAGACAAGCAAAATGAACATTTATTATATTAATAGCATTGTAGCATCGACTTTCTCAATATCACTTATTGTTATTTTCATTTTTTACAATTGGGTATGTATTAAATCGATACGTTTTTTGTTGGTAAAAAAATTGCTCTATATGGTTTTTTTTATTTTTGGCATGCTAATACCTACGCATAGTCTTTTAATACCGCTGTTTACACAATTTAAACTAATGGGATTGCTTAACAGCAGGGCTGCACTGATTTTAACGTATTGCGGTTATAATTTACCAGCAGGCATTTTCCTAGTTGAAGGCTTTATGCACTCTGTTCCAAGAGCTTTGGAAGAAGCTGCATACATCGATGGTGCAAGTATGGCCAGAACGATGGTGAGAATAATTTTACCTATGACCAAGCCTGTTTTGGTAACAAGTGTTATTTTGGCTTTTATTAATATCTGGAATGAAATGCCATTTGCATTGGTATTGGCCAGCAAAGATTCTTTGAGAACCATTCCAATAGGTTTAGCAAATTTTTCAGGTGAGTTTTCAGTAAATTATACACAACTGTTGGCAGGCAGCATTTTAGCTACATTACCGGTCATAATTGTGTATGCCTTATTTAATAGCCAAATTGTGAAAGGAATGGTCTCAGGTTCAGTAAAAGGATAGAAAACAGTAAAGGAGTCATCATAGATGAAAAGGAATTTTGATTTAACAGAAGTAAATGGCGATACGATGAATTACAGGTGGTTGCAACCACCTCAAATTGCATACTTTGTAAGTACATTGGATGAATATGGAAATCCAAATTTAACGCCAGTCACATTAGGTACGTTGAATTGTGCACAATATTCCAGAGATGGTAAAACGGGAAGTTATTACTTCTCTTTTTCTATGGGCAGCAAAGATTTATATAATGACGATGATATAATCCTACATCGTCAAGGGCTTGAAAATCTTCAAAAATCGAAACAGTGTGTAATAAGTTATATTCCTTATAACATCATGACTGAAAGTATAATCTCTTGTTTACCTATACCTCCTGGAATAAGTGAATTTGACGTAGCTGGTCTTACACCAATCAAATCATCAAAAGTAAAACCCTTTTCAATACAAGAGTGTCCGGTAAATATGGAGTGTGAAGTTTTTAAAACATTTTCTTTGGATGGATACTACAATTTTTATATTTGTAGGGTTATCGCTGTCTCTGTAGATGAAGCCTATATTGAAAATGATGAGAAGAATGGGGGACGTGGTATATATGCAGCTGATCCTGTTTTTTGAAGTGCAGATCAGTAAAATAGAAAATGGTTCATCAAGGTTATGTTATGGGAGATTGGATCCTACTAAACTTCATTTCCCTGGTGAGGATTTTGGTTGTTTGAAGGATTGGATAGGGACTTTTGATCAATGGATTTCAGACGAATATAAAAGAGGCAAAATAACAAGCGAAGAGAAACTGCATATTCTCGATTTAAATAAAAAATGGCTCAGCAATCGAGATAGCGAAACAAATTCTGCTGTAAAAATTGAGCTCACCAATGCACTTAAAAGAATATGCGCTAAACAGGCTTGAGCCTTGGGAAAACAGATTAGAAGGAGTAGTACTATGTCACAAATTAAAGAGATATATTGCATGCCTCATAGTCATTTTGACTTGGGGTATACCCATCCGCAATCGATGTTATTGGAGCTTCAACAGGATTATATAGATGATGCAATAGATTTATGTATAGCTACTACTAATTATCCTGAGGAATCACAGTTCAAATGGACTTGCGAATCAACGTACCCTCTTATGTACTGGATAAAAAGGGCCTCTAAAGAGAGATTAAACCAATTTAGAAAACTAGTTGATGAAAAGAGGATATGCATTACAGCATTACCAATGCATACCACCCCCCGGAGTTAATTCAATTCAGATAATTAAATTATTTAACAACTTAGAATATCTGAGAACTGAGTTTAATGCTGATATAGATATAGCGATAAATCATGATGTAAATGGGCAACCATGGACATTTAGCAATATATTGCTCGATCATGGAATAAATTTTTATCTTACTGGGATTAATATTCATTTTGGTGGGATACCTGCTCCAAGACCAGCTGCCTTCAACTGGCAAGCACAAGATGGTCGAAATTTAGTGAGTTATTTAGGAGAGCACTATTCCTTATTTAGTCAATTCTTTTATACAGAAGAGAATAGCTTAAAGAGACTCCATGAAGGCATTTGTCAACACATGGAATACCTCGAAACAATTAATTACAATGAAGAGTATGTGTTTTTTTTAACAGCCACAAATCCACCTATGTTTGACAACAATTGTCCTGATATGGATTTACCTAAATTGGTCAAACAATACAATGAAGAAAACCATGAACAGGTAATTAAATTTGTAACCCTGAAGTGTTGCGGGAAAAAAAATCTTTTCTAAGGGCACAGGCAATTTACCTGTAATGCGCGGTGACTGGACCGATTTTTGGAATTTCGGATCATCCAGCACTGCTCGAGAAGGAAAGATTGCTAGAAGATCGAAAGAGTTGTTAAGGAAAGCTGAAGTCTTGTCTATTGTAAATGGGACAATAGACGATAGATATAAAAGTGTAGTTGATAAAGCATATCTTGAAGGCATGCTTTATGAAGAGCATACATGGGGAGCTTCTCAGGCTATTACCAACTCGGAAGAGATAGAGGTATACAGCCAAGAAATCCAAAAGAAAATCATGGCGTATAAATTTGCAGATATGAGCACTTTGGCTGTTTTCAAGCAGGTAGAGGCTTATGCAAAAAATCCCATTCAAACAATGAAATATGCAGGAATAATAGTAATTAATACTGCCGGGACACCACAACAAGTCAACTTAAACATTCCAACCGATTATAAGACAGAAAAAAAACATGTTTCATATCAGAAAATTAAAAACCTAATGCCATTTGGGCAGGAAGATCAACAAAAAGAGTATTATGGTACAGTAACAATTCCAGCTTTTTTTTCTTCAAGAAAATTTACTTTTGCTGAGCTTGATAAAATGAAAGCTGATTTACAACAAAGTGAAATTCAAATATTTGATAATAAGGTAATAACTCCGTTTTATGAAATATCCTTTTTTAAAGAGAAAGGTAGAATTATTCAAATACGAGAGATAGAGACCAATAGAAATTTACTACCTGAAAATTCCACTTATACAATGTTCGAGCCTGTAGCTGAAAGTATAAATTTGCGCTATCACACAAATGTTCGCGAGACTTTCTTCCCTAGGGATATTGATTTGGCAAATCATAATATCAGTGTTTGGAATCATAATTGGAAAGGACAACGACAAGTAGCAACAGAAACACTAGGTTTTAATGTATATGTTGAAGCTAATCAAATAGTATTTGAGTATAGTTATAAATTCCCCACAACGAAAAGCATGAAACAAAAAATTATATTTTCAGCTGATCATAACCGGATTATAACGTTTATTGAAATTGATAAGGAAAAGGTTGATACACCGGACAGTTTGTATTTTGCAGTACCTTTGGCTATAGAAAATGGATGGGAATGCGTTTTTTTTGATACAGCCGGAACCTTTGTCAAACTTGATGAAGAACAGATTGGAAACACTAGTAAAGATTGGGTAACTTTAGAAGATACCATTAGTATTTTTGATAAAAAGGGTGGGTATACTTTTGCTTGTCCTGATACTCCATTAGTACAAACCAATGGTTTTAGATTCGGATTGGAAAGTAAGGCAGTTGAGAGGACAAAAAAAATCCCCTGTTACTTGCTTGGCCAATGAATAATTATTGGAATACCAATTTTGTATCCTCCCAAGAAGGTATTGTTAGTTTTCAATATGAGCTTACTCCTTTTGTAAAGTTTTCTGAAAAAAAAGAGGCAAATGAATTAGGACAAAAAAAATCAAAGCATCCCTGTTTAATCTATCCTGTTGCAGATGGACTGACTAACAAAACTATGACTTTTTTGGAATTGAAAGCAGAAAATGTTTCAGTGGAACGACTAACTATTGACCTAGAAAAGAATAGTGATATCCTCCTGTTACTAAAAAAACTACTCAAAAAAAAACATCTAATGCTTCCATAAAACTAAGAGATAGAGTAAAGGTAAAAAAAATGTCATAAAGGAGAATACGGCAGGAAACTTCATCAGTACAGTAAATGTTATTGATGGAGAAATTCATGCTGAGTTAGATACATACGAACTGGCATATATTCGTATTTCTACCGAAGAAGATTGATGTTGATTAGGTTTTTTCTATGAAGAAGATCAACGTGACATAGGTCAGGCAGCTCGGCTCTTGCAATTGCAGGGCTGAACTTTCATGAATTCGCATGTTTTTTGCCCACCGAGGACTTTAAGGTTGACCCCAATGTCTAGTTACCAACGATGCCTTTCTAAGATTCGAAAAAGATTGTTTCAGATTACCTGAGCTCTGATCTGCGCACGGTTTAGACACTTTCTGAGTAGTACCAAAATCCCGAATTAATTATCACGAGGTATGAGCCATTCATCCAAGTATTCCTGAACAAACAACAATTATTGAGATATATGAACTGTGGACTCCCGCTGTATTAGGGAAGGTTGAATCAGGTGATGGTAGACACTGTCTTGTTTCTTGAGGAGCTTGAGCAGGCTCTGCGCTGCCAACTCCCCGGTTTTTTTTGTAATGAATTGGTTGATGGTTGTGAGTGGAATCCTGCAGAGTTCGCTGATACGGATGTTGTCATACCCAAGAATTGAAACCTGGTCAGGGATCCTAATCCCCTCTTCCACGAGACGATTGATGATGCCTATTGCTACGTTGTCATTGGTGATGAAGAGTGTTGTTTTAATACGATCAATATGATTCTTCCTGATAAGATCAGGAGCGAGAATGTATCCCTCTTCCTGCGTCTTTACCTGTGAATAGCGAATGATTGATTCTGGTGAATTGATAGTGTTGTAGAAACCTTCAAGACGGTGTTCGATGGATTGGTGAGCGAATCCCGTGATAACAATTATTTGCTCGCTTTCATAAGTGTTGAGATAGTGCGCAGCAATGCGGCCCCCCCCTCAAAGTTGTCGCAGCAAACATATGAAATTGAAGGATCCTTGGGTATACTGTTGATTACAACAAAGGGAATACCTGCTTCTTGAAGGAGCTTTATAGCTGTACTGTTTTCACTTATTGGAGCGATGAGGACTCCCTGTACCCGGTTGCTGATCAGTGACCGTACAAGCTGTATCTCTCTCTCTTCGACCCAGCGTGAACTTGATAACAGCATAGAATACCCATTGGGAGAGAGAATACGGTCGATTCCCTCGGCGATTTCAATAAAGAAAAAAAAGTTTGAGAGCTCATCGATGATAACACCAATAGTTCTTGTTGGGCTTCCTGCTAGTCCTTGTGCAAGCAAGCTAGGAGTATAGGAATATTTATCCATCACGGCACGTACACGTTCCTGGGTACGTTTTGAGACAATCTCAGGGTGGCTGATGACACGGGAGACGGTTGCTTTGCTTACTCCTGCTTCAAGGGCAATATCATCGATCGTTTTATGTTTCATTTCACAGATACCTTAGGCTTACTGCCCCTTGCTGTCAATAAAATACAACAGGGTAATTGCAGTTTCATGCTCAAGCAAACAAATTTCAGATCATTCGGTTGACAACTGGGTATTGGTGGCTTATCTTGGTATAAAGAGAAATGAAAGCGGTTACATTTTTTTTAAGAAGCTTTCTTTTCGCGGGGAGACAGTCTTGAGCGTGAACGGTATTTTGGGAAATAAAATTGATATCCGTCAGGTGATGGCCCGTAATGCAGGGCGACCAATATCTATTGCGATTATTGGTGATCTGTGCCTAGACCTTGCGTATCAGGTAACGACTGAACAGGCTGAAATATCGGTAGAGACCGGCTTGCAAACCTATTCAGTTCTCAACACAAAGCCCGAGCTTGGAGGAGCCTGTAACGTTGCTGTGAATTGCAAAACCCTCGGAGCTGATCGTGTTGATATCTATGGAATCGTAGGCTCTGATTTTTTTGGTGATTTACTGATTTCCCTGTTGCAGAAACATGGCATCGAAACAGAAGGGGTTGTCCGTCAGGAAGAGAAATGGGCAACGCATGTCTACCACAAGGTGTTTGAGAAGGGGGTGGAACATCCTCGTTTTGACAGCGGAAATTTTAACACTCCAAGTGAAGCAAGTATCATAGGTCTTCTCTCTACGCTGAGGATTAAACTGTCTGAATATGATGCAGTCATCATCAATGAGCAAGTACCTCGTGGACTGCATAGTGAATCTTTCCAAAAAGCCCTTAATGAGGTCATCGAAAATAGCATTTCTGATTCTGGGATTCGATGGTTTGCAGACTGTAGGAAATTAAATGATATTTATAGGAAAACTATTCATAAGCTCAATGAACAGGAAGGTCGCCTTCTCTACGGCCCTTCCTGTTTATTAGACAGACAAGAATTGGCAATCTGGTTGGCCAAATATTTCAAGCAACCAATTGTCCTCACCCTCGGTCCTGATGGGCTATTGCGGTGGATGAAGCTGAGGCCATTCAGGAATTCCCAGGGATACATTTTGCTGGGCAAATCGATGCAGTTGGTGCCGGTGATGCGTTCTTGGCTGGGTTGGTAGTGGCTGGGGCTTGGGGAGCCAGTTTATCGGAAGCTGCCTACATCGGTAATATCTGTGCAGGGGTTTCTCTGAAAGTTCTCTATGAATGCGGGCACCCATCAACTGATGAAGTGATCTTGCTATCTGAGAAAGCTGATTGGCGCTATAACCCTGAAATTGCAGATGATGAGAGAAAGGCCCAGTACTGGAAAGGTACTCCTTTGGAAGTGGTCGTTTCTTCTCAAATGAGTGGATTTCCCAAGGTGGCGATATTCGACCATGACGGAACAATCTCAACCTTGCGACAGGGATGGGAAACTGTCATGGAGAAGAGTATGCTCACTGCAATAGCAGGAGAAGCTTACAGCTCACTATCAACTAAGGAGCTACAATCTCTTCGGGGTGATATTCACGCCTTCATTGATCGTACTACTGGCATCCAGACTATCGAACAGATGCATTACTTGGTAGAACTAGTGCGTCATTATGGTTACGTTCCTGAGGAAAATGTGCATACAGCAGCACAATATAAAGAGCTTTATAATAAAGAATTGCTGGCTATGGTTGACGAAAAGGTCGCGGAGATTCGTGCCCGGCGGCTTAATGCCACTGATGTAACCATGAAGGGTTCTATTGAGTTCTTGCGGTTCCTCTCCTCCCATGGCACAGAACTCTATCTTGCAAGTGGTACCGATGTTGAGGATGTAAAACGTGAAGCAGCACTGCTAGGCTATGCTGATTACTTTAAAGGTCGAATCTATGGATCGGTTGGGGATGTTTCAAATGACCCAAAACGGTTGGTGATCCAGCAAATCATTGAAACACGATTGAAGGGAAGTAGTGAGTCGTGCGTGGTCTTCGGTGACGGACCAGTTGAGATGCGTGAGGCAAAGCGTCACGGCTTGCTCGCAGTGGGTTTGTTGAGCGATGAAGTTCGCCGATACGGTTTGAATATGAAGAAAAGAAGCCGCTTGGTTTTGGGTGGAGCTGACCTTCTCCTTCCTGATTTTTTTTCCCATGCTTCTACCTTGAGCGAATACCTCGGTTGGGAGGTGAAGTGATGCGTGAGATGAAACTTTCATCAGAAGTCAAACAATCCAAAGAGGTGCTGTTCGACCGTAATACCATGACGTATTTTCCCTTGGCATCACGAAAGAACAAGGTCGTAATTGAATCCTCCTACGTGGATCCAGCAACAGACACTGTTGATATTTCTGCACAATTACAGCAGAAAACAGCACTGATTGCCGATGAGATGGTCCATGCACGTAATCGTGGAGCTGCAGTAATGTGTGCATTCGGAGCCCATACCATCAAGAATGGAATGGGACGACTGCTCGGTAATTTGGTACAGAAGGGATGGTTGACTCATCTCGCAACCAATGGTGCTGGGGTCATTCACGACTGGGAGTTCTCCTACCTTGGACAGAGTAGCGAGGATGTCCGTGCAAATGTCCAAGAAGGAAAATTTGGGACCTGGGAAGAGACTGGGTTGTACATCAATCTTGCTTTG
>JDSF01000227.1_pt1 | contig 32629 bp, 39 predicted proteins | sample 199441 | NCBI WGS metagenome assembly JDSF01 (sample SAMN02592751, study PRJNA231836) | bioreactor metagenome | isolation source: continuous culture bioreactor denitrification-DNRA | place: Germany: Bremen
TGAACGGTATGTAAATCGTACTTTGCTCTGACCAATAATCTCCATATCAAGTATTGGAGCTTAGCACCACCAACCCGCTTCATGACAATTCTATGCAAATCATTCATTGAATTGAGAAACTGGTAGGCATTTTCTCGCCTAAAAAATCCTGGATAGTCTTCTTTAAAGGTCAATATGTTATCTGTCCCGATAGCTTTCCATAACTTTGTGATATCCACATTGGCTTCACTTGCAATTTCTTCAAACAATTTAAAGACCAATGAATCCTCCACATCCTCAAGTGGAGAAAATACCACTTTCGATTCAAGACCACATGTTACCAACGATTGATCAACTAAAGTATCCCCGTGTAACTTTCTACAAGTTTTAATCCAAGTTGAAACTACTGTACCTTTCATCCAAATCACCTCTATCTATCTATATATTTCTACTATTAAGTGACACCATTACATTTTATAACTAATTCTGTTAGCAGACAACACAGAAGAAATATTCTTATTGGATAGTTGCTATTTCTTGCTTATGGGCTTATCATTAAGTAAGTATCAATGGTTGTAAAAAAAGATTTTTTCTTAGAAAGGAATGATACTATGAAAGAAATTGTACTCGCTGGTGGTTGTTTTTGGGGTGTTGAAGCTTACTTCAAACTAATTGATGGCGTTACTGATACAAGTGTTGGCTACGCTAATGGTCATAAGGACAATCCTACCTATGAGGAGGTTTGTCGAAAAAACACAGGTCATGCCGAGGTAGTCAAAGTAACCTTTGATTCTGAAGCACTTTCACTTAATTCACTGCTAAAGGCATACTTCAAAATAATCGACCCAACTGTAAAAAATCGTCAAGGTCCTGATATAGGTAGTCAGTACAGAACTGGAATCTATTATAGTGACCCAGCTGATAAGGCTGTCATAGAAAGCTTTGTGAAGAAGGAACAAAATCATTTCACTTCACCCATTGTGACAGAAGTTGAACCACTTAAGAACTTTTTTAACGGTGAAGCTTATCATCAGGATTACCTAAGCAAAAACCCTAATGGTTACTGCCACATCCCACTTGATTCACTTAAAAAGGAACTTGGCAAATAAATGAAAACATCACAAAGGCTATAACATCAGAATAATCCATCCTGTTGTTATAGCCTTATTTTATCTAGCTAATGTTTACCTCTTTGAATCTAGTGCTTCGATATGCTTTCTCGCTTGGTTAGCCAAACTTTTGGCGACTTCTTTTTTGTCAATCATCTTATTCATTGCTGATACAAGCCCTTCAACATCACCATGTGGAACAAGCAATCCATGTTGTGAATGTTTTATGATTGCTTTAGCGCCAATAACATCTGTTGAAACAATTGGCTTACTTGCCGCCATAGCCTCTAGAAGTATCCTTGGTGGTGTACCCTCTTTAATAGATGTTGCTACGACCATATCAAGAATTGATAAAATTGTCATAACATCAGAGCGATAGCCAACCATTTTTTATTCTATGTCCATAGCCAAGTTTATCCACTTTTGCCTGTAATGTGTGATCTAATGACCCATTACCAGCAATAACGACACAAGCACCTTGATGACTGTCTAAGACTTTTGTAACACCGCTTAGGAAAAAATCATGGCCTTTATTAGGCTCAAGTCTGGCTATCATACCGATGATGAAGCAACCATCAAGATCAAACTCTTTTATTAAATCTGTCTTTTCCTTATTGCCAATCATTTGATACGCTTTGTCAAATTCCTCAAGGTCAAGTTCTAATTCACTACCACCAACTTGGATGTTTGACAATGTGTCTTTCATATCTGTTGACATTGTTGCTAATGCTTTAGATAAACCATGAATCTGCTCTATAGACTCTGACTGTACCGTTGCTGCTGAAGCTATCTCTTGACTACCACTGGCAATCTGAGCTGTTGCATACGAAGACTCTTTCACTTGTCCAACCATAGAAGTAATTCGGGAAGCAATTACCTTAAATGTACTAGTTGTCTCATCAAGTAAGCCTTTTCCAACCTCAACTTCCTTGTTGTTAGCATTAATCATTGCCACCGCTTCACTTGACTCCTTTGTGAACTCATCAATCAAGTTGCCAATATCCTCTAATGAACTTTGGGTCGATGCTGCAAGTTTTCTAACTTCATCAGCCACCACCGCAAACCCTTTACCGCTTTCACCTGCCCTGGCCGCTTCTATTGCAGCGTTTAGAGCCAACAAATTGGTTTGCTTTGCAATGCCTTGAATGGCATCTATTATGTTGTCCATCTCTGATGCCGACTGATTCAAGGCCATAATTCGACGACTGGCATGACCTGAGTCTTCCTTTATTTGAAGCATTCTGTTTTCAAGTTGGCTCAATCTTTCCATACCTTCTTTGGTTAACTCATCAATTTCGTTCGCCCCTTCAGAAATATCTTCTACCGAGCTATTAATCTGTAATGTCGTAGATGTCAACTCTTGTAAAGTTGCTGACAAATCATTCATTACCTTAGCTGTGGTTGTCGTTATTGATTCAAGCTCTCTACTTGTCGTAGCAGATGAATCACTCATATCATCAATTTCCTTAATAATATGAAGTATAGCGTCAACCAATGATGTCATGTTAGATGAAACCACACCGAGATCATCTTCAATATCTGTAGGCATCTTTGCGCCAACTTCACCATTTGCCACTGCTGTTGATGCCAATGCAATTTTGGCAATATTTTCCTTTAGACCATCAAAAAGAAGCTCAATTTGAGATACATGTTCATCATCTTCTTCTAGCAATGACAATCTCCACACACCTACAACTATAATTACATCCAACAACACCACTAGCAGTATGTTTAAACCCAGAAGGTTAAACACAAAAGTCAATACAAGTACAAGTGCTACCAAGACAATTTGGTTGTTTTTTCAATCCTAAAATCATACTATTTAGTTTTTTTTCAGCCATAAGCCACCCCGCGCATTATATTTGGTCAATGGACCATTGCACTATTAAGTATATCAAGTCTATAGGTATATACAAGGTAACTTGTGAATAGAATTCACATCCCTTATTTGTGAAACATCAACAAAAATACCCTATATTATGGAAATTAGGATCTTATTAGAAACATTAACCTTAAGTGAAATTTTAGAAAACTATTAGAAATAGCTTTCAATACTACGTGTTTTGTGGTACACTTAACAAAAAATACTTTGACTGTCAAAGTAATCAGAGAGGACTACATTAAAATGAACATTAAACCGTTGCAAATTGGAGACCTGACCATTAAGATACCAATTATTCAGGGTGGTATGGGCGTCGGGGTATCAAAATCAAGATTAGCTGCAGCTGTTGCCAACGAAGGCGGCGTTGGTGTAATATCTGGTGCGCAAATTGGATACTTAGAAGATGATTTTGAAACCAATACTATAGAAGCCAACAAAAGAGCACTAAGAAAAGAAATTCGCAAGGCTAAAGAGAATGCGCCTGGTGGTATCATCGGCGTTAACTTGATGGTTGCTATGCAAAACTATGCTGAGTTTTGTAAAGTGGCAGTTGAAGAAAAAGTTGATATGATCATCTCTGGTGCTGGTTTTCCACTTGACTTGCCTGAATTTGTCAAAGGTTCATCTGTCAAAGTTGTACCGATTGTTTCATCTCTAAGAGGTGCAAAGCTCATAATGAAGCGTTGGAAGAAGCAGTTTGATAAAGAACCTGATGCTATTATTGTTGAAGGGGCAAAAGCTGGTGGTCATCTTGGCTTTCATAAAGAAGACCTTGATAATCACACCAATCAGCCTCTAAAAGAAATTGTAATTGAATTAACAGAGCACCTCAAAGCTTTAAGTAAAAAAATACCTGTTATCGCAGCTGGTGGCATATACACCACAGAAGATATTGAAGATGTGATTGATGCAGGCGCCCAGGGTGTCCAGATTGGTACACGTTTTGTTGTGACTGAAGAATGTGATGCCTCAGATGCCTACAAGGAAGCCTATATTAAATCTACTGAAGACGATATTAAAATAATGATGAGCCCAGTTGGCTTACCTGGCCGTGCACTGAATAACCCTTTCTTAAAACGGGTAGAAGAAGAACAACGTATTAAGGTGCAAAAGTGTTATCGATGTGTTCACAAATGTGACCCTAAAGATACACCATTTTGTATTACCCAAGCTTTAATCGATGCCGTTATAGGTAAAACAGATGAAGGATTGGTTTTCGTTGGTGCAGGTGCTTACAAAACAGATACAATCACAACAGTTAAAGCAGTTATTGATGAGCTCAAAGTAGCTTTTGCCTACTAACTACAGACCTAAAAACTCAATACCACAGCATAGAAAACCCTCAGAACTCATCTGAGGGTTTGTTTTATATCCAACTTTATATTTTAGTAGACACTTTCAATAATGGTCGTATTCAAATATTGATTATCCATCAGGTCAAATTTTTGTAGTGATTCAAAGCTCTTACCCTTCTCCACAATTCTCAGCACTGGCCTCATTGGTTGGTTGATATTATAAGCAACAACAACGGCAATTCTCTTGTTGGATAATCTAACATATGTTCCAATTGGAAAAGGCACAACACGTCTCACGAACCTAGTGGCCATTTCGATATCAAAACGACCCTGATTGCCTGAATTACCCATAATGTACTCGATAGCTTCATTTTGAGGAACAAACCTTCCATCAATCCCCGATGTCATTTTGTCATAAACATTGGCTATGGCTATGATTCTAGCATTAGGATGAATTTTTTTTCCTTTTCTACCAAGGGGGTACCCACTACCATCATAGTTTTCATGGTGTTCCAAAATACCTATGGTTGCAGGGCCCGGTAGTATGCTTGTGTCTTTGATAAATTGGTAGCCAAGTTCAGCATGTTGTCTGTAGATTTCTTTATCATCATCGGAGAACTCGTCATTATATACCCACAATTCTGGATCAATCATAGACAAACCAATATCATGTAACATGGCACTTATGGCCAAATTCTTCAAGTCATTGTTATTCATCTGCATATCGGCACCTATTACCAAAGATAATACCGTCACTTGTACTGCATGTTGGTACATATAATTGTTCATGCTTTTGATATCAACCAAGCCGACCATTGCGTCTTTATTCTTTGATAAATCATTCATCATAGCATCAATGACATCACTAATCTGATCATAATAGCGCTGGTCCATAATAAGTTTCAATCTCTTTTTGAGACTGTTTTGATTATTTTTTGTATCTAGTATCTGGTTTCTTAGTTCTCTTTGAACAGAATCAAATACTTTCTTGACTTCTTTAACGGCTTTACTCCGAAGTTCTGGCGAAATCACATCTTGAATTTCACCCAAACTATAATCATCCTCGATATATATGCTAATAATATCATTACTTTGCAACTTGTCTATTAATGATTCAGTTAGCGGAACCCCTTGTTTAAGCAAGGTGTTTCCAGAATCGTTGTAGATTGTTTTTTGCTATTACTGTACCACTTTTCAATGACCCTACAGGAACAAGTCTCATTATTTCACCTCATGTCTTACCCATATCTTACTAAACTTTTTTGACTTTCGTAAATAAAATTGCTAAAATAGGGATAGGTATTTAGAACTGGAGGTAATGACTATTAACGTTCAAGAATTTTCCACAGATATTTCTGCTGAGGCAGTTGGTTTTATTGTTTATATTAAGAAAGATGGAACGAAATTGGGACTCGCTTCATTTTGCAGCCAAACCCAACTGCAAGTACTAGATGTGATGAAAGTGCTTACGGCTTCCAGTGGCTTCAAACCAGAACCAGAAGATGCAATGGGCTTTTTCCTATTTGAGGACAATGCCAAGAAATTCATCGAATCCATTATGAGCATGTGATACCAATGGGCGGTATAATAACCGTCCTTTATAATGCCATTATCAACCTTTAATCTAGCACTGAGAGGCTAAAAAGGAGACTATTATGTTAAAAGACAGACATTTAATTGAATCTAACGACTTTTCTTTAAAGGAGCAAGAAGAAATCTTCGATCTTGCTGACAAAATCATCGCTAAGCAAGATGCATACCTTGACGTTTGCAAAGGCATGCTTCTGGCATCACTCTTTTACGAACCTTCCACAAGAACGCGATTTAGTTTTGAGGCTGCTATGCTTCGATTAGGCGGACAAGTTGTTGGCTTTAGTGAGCCTGGCTCTACTTCTGTATCCAAAGGTGAATCCTTAGCAGATACCATTCGAACAATAGGTTGTTATGCTGATATTGCCGTAATGCGTCATCCAAAAGAAGGTGCGCCTAGATTAGCTTCTAAGCAATCAACCATACCTGTGATTAATGCGGGTGATGGTGGACACCAACACCCTACCCAAACCCTTACAGACCTTCTAACCATTAGGTCCATGAAAAAGACAATCGGTAATCAAGTCATTGGTGTCTGCGGTGACCTAAAATTTGGTCGTACTGCCCACTCTCTTGTAAAAGCACTATCCAAATATGACAACATCAAATTCATTTTTATCTCACCGCCTGAATTAACTATACCTGACTACATATTAGAGGATTTGGATGAAGACGATTACAGCCTAACAAATAACCTAGATGATGTAATCAAGGACCTTGATATTCTTTATATGACCAGAATACAAAAAGAACGTTTCTTCAATGAAGAAGAATATTTAAGACTTAAAGGTTATTATATATTAACAAAAGATAAGTTAGATACGGCCAAAGAAGATATGATTATCATGCATCCACTTCCAAGGGTTGATGAAATAAGTCCAAGTGTAGATGACGACAAACGGGCTGTCTACTTCGCTCAGATGAAGTTTGGTATGTATGTACGTATGGCACTTATTGTTAAGTTACTTGGCAAAGAAAACCTATAATAGTCGGATAAGATAAGGAGCTAAGCATGTTAGAAATTACAGGAATAGACAAGGGCATTGTTATAGACCACATTGCTGAAGGTCTTGGTTATAAAATATTTAAAGAACTGAAATTAAATAAAGTGCCGTATAAAACGGCACTCATATTAAACGTTGAGTCAAACAAACTTGGTAAAAAAGACATTATTAAGATTGATGGGGTTATTGACCTTAACCTAGATATCCTTGGTCTTATAGATCCAAACTTGACCATAACAATCATTGAAGATGGCCAAATATCTGAGAAAAGAAAAATTGAGTTGCCAAAGCAAGTCACAGGCATTCTTTCTTGCAAAAACCCAAGATGTATCACAACACTTGAGAATAGTCATGACACAACCTTTTATCTAGTAGACCAGGCCAATAAAGAATACCGTTGTGAATTCTGTAATACTAGAGCTAAAATGTAGTAATCCAGTCAAAGGCATCGGTAACGGTGCCTTTTTGTATGCCTGTAATTGTCTCATACAGCTTATTGGTGATTTCACCTATCTGACTCTGGTTAACCTCATAATCATTGCCTTTATAAAATAAACTCCCTACTGGCGATATAACAGCTGCTGTACCCGTTCCAAAGACTTCTTTTAATTGACCAGTTTTAGCATAGTTTAAAATATCTTCTATGAGTATATCCTCTTCTTCAACTTTTAAGCCCCACTTTTTCATTATTTGAATACAAGAATCTCTAGTGATGCCTGGTAGAATACTACCAGATAACCTAGGGGTAATAACTTTGTCTTCAAGAACAAAAAAATATATTAGACGTCCCAACTTCTTCAACGTAACGATGTTCCAAAGCATCAAGCCATAAAACTTGGGCATAACCTAGTGCTTTAGCTTTCTCCTGACCTGCCAAAGAAGCCCCATAGTTGCCTCCAGTTTTCGCTTCGCCAGTCCCACCTTTGACAGCCCTAACCAATTCGTCTTCCACGTAGATCTTTACTGGATTGATGCCCGCTTTATAGTATGCCCCTACTGGTGACAAAATCACCATAAAAAGATATGATTTGGATGGTGTCACCATTAGAGTAGGCTCTGTTGCTATGATAAAAGGTCTTATATAAAGTGATGTGCCTTCTTCTTTTGGAACCCAGTCTCTATCCACATCAACCAAAGCCTTTATGGCTTGTACATAGTCGTCTTCATCAACCATAGGTAAACATATACGATCATTGGTATGATTGGTTCTTTTAGCATTCATATCCGGTCGGAATAAATTTATCTGATTGTCATTGGTTCTATAGGCTTTCAAACCCTCAAACATTTCTTGACCATAATGAAAGACACAAGCTGATGGTGGCAATGAAAGTGGCTCATATGGTTTGATTTGTGGACTATGCCATCCTTCCCCTTCGGTATAGATCATCATGAACATATGGTCTGTAAAGTAATTGCCAAACCCAAGGCTATTTGAATCTGGGTGTATTTTCTTTTTGGATGTAAGGCTAATTTTTATATCTAACATACTATCTCTCCTAACTTGTACGTAATATTGCACTTTAATTGTATTATAACACACGGCTTACAATGCTTCAAGACTACTTATTATAACGTACGTTATTTTATAACTATTTTCTAATGGTATTTTAATTGACTATTCAATTACAACTTGCTAAAATCAATCTATATTAAAACGCGCGTTATTTTATGGAGGAAACTATGGCCCGTACAGCCTTATTATCAAAGAAGCAAATTGTCGAAGCTGCTTTTGACCTAATGAATCAGAATGGCATGAGTGCTTTGACTATTCGATCTATCGCTAAACACCTTGGTAAGTCAACAGCACCGATCTATACCCAATATGAGGGATTTGATGCAATCATGGATGACTTAAGGTTATTTGTCAAGGATAAAATACTTACCTATACTAGTGGTTCATATACAGGTGATGCTTTTCTCGACATTGGTGTTGGCTTGATTGTCTTTGCCCTTGAGAACAAAAAATGTCTACACTCATTTTTTTCTAACGGATGAAGCCTATATGAAGGATTCTCAACAATTAAAAGAGACCTATCTTGTTCAAATGAAACGCACCCCCCTGTTACATTTATTTGACGATGTTACCCTTGAAGAAATTCTAGAAGATATGTCCATCTATACTTTTGGACTAACAACCATGATTTGTACTGACATAGATGCCCCAGTGGCGCTGGAATACTATATTGACAAACTTCAAAAAAACCGGCAACAAAATCGTTTATTATCACCTACAAATGTCAGGAAACTTTGAGAAATTCATGAACCACCTTAAAGAGAAAGGAATTAAACATAATGAAACTACTTGTACTTAATGGTATCACAGATGATGTCCTCTATAGAGATTTAGAGAAACAATTGGAATCAGAACTTGTCAATAACACCACAATGGACATAGAGTATTTCCGACTTAGAGATATGTCCATCAATTATTGCAGCGGTTGTTGGTCCTGTTGGTGGAAGACACCTGGTCGTTGTAGCATCAAAGATGATCAAGAACAGATATTAAGCCGTATCCCCAACGTAGATAGGGTCTTATATATTTCGCCAGTTATTCTTGGATATGAATCGTCAATTCTTAAAACATGCAAAGACAGAAGCATCCCTATAGCACATCCATATATACGTATCCACAAAGGTGAAATGCATCATTACCCAAGATACAAGCGTTTACCTAATATCGATGTCCTATTAATAAAAGATGAGAATACCATACAAGAGGATATTGACTTAATAGAAGATGCCTACAAACGAATGGCTCTAAATTTTGACTCAAGACTAGGTCTATTTGAGGCGATTACAACATCAGGAGGTGAAATCAATGTCTTTGACCGTATTTAATGGCAGCCCACGAGGCAAAAATTCAAACTCACAAAGAATAACAGAATGGTTCCTTGGCAGTGAAACAAAAAAGATTGACCACACCATTACCTATTTAAACAAAACGGGTCATCTTGACTCAGCTTTTACCGATTTTGAAAAAGCAGACCAGATACTTTGTGTCTTCCCTTTATACGTTGATGGTATGCCAGGACAAGTCAAAAAGTTCTTTGAAATTCTTGAACCTTTGAAGGGACAATGCCAAAGTAAGTCTATTATTTTCATCATACATTCTGGTTTTCAAGAAACCATACAATCTAGGGCCCTTGAGCGATATCTAAAACGCTTCGCCCAGATTATGGACCTTGACCTAAAAGCCATTGTCATTATTCCTGCATCTGAAGGATTTAGGCTTATGCCTGATCAGATGACAAAGAAAAAAAAGATTGGCTGTAAATGGGATTGGTCAAGCATTTATGAATAAGCATATACTACCTTCTGATTCTATTAAGTACTTAGCAAGAAAAGAAAACCTTTCTAAACTGGACATAGCATCTTTGAAGTTTTGGTCACTCTTTGGCTTGACCAACATGTACTGGAACCAGAACTTAAAGTCTAACAATGCCTATAAACAAAGATTTGATGCACCATACGATATGAAAGCAACTGAGGTTACCACAAGAGCTTACTTAAGCAATATTAAATAGCCACTTATTAAGCTACCTTACCATTTTATATTTAAGAAAAGCGCCTATGTTGTTTTCCAAACAACATAGGCGCTTTTGACTTTCTATTTAGTAGCAAATTCAACCCACTCAAAGAACTCCTTAGAACCCTGACCAATAGGAATTTCCACTATCTCAGGTAATTCATAAGAATGTAAGCCTTTGATTTTGGCTTCAACTTCTTGGAACAAGTCTTTTTTGGTTTTGATTAGAAGTCTAATCTCACTGTCGTGCATTACTTTGCCTTTCCAAAAATAATGACTATGCACTTTATTGGTTTGAACACACGCAACCAGTTTATCTTCAAATAATGCCTGTGTAATATAATCAGCTTCGTTGTCATCTCTGCAGTTTGTTAGGATCATTGTATACTTTTCACTCATATAATCACTCCATTTCCTATTTCTATTTTATATCATTTGAAGATGTTTCACAAATTGATTTGCGATTCTTCCAGACATACCCCCCATGTCTGAGAGACCATCTTTTTGCCTCAATATCCAGTGTTTCTAGGTCCACTTTAAGACCTTCGTCCTCAACCATCTGACGTACCATTTGATAATAAGCCTTTTGAGTTAAGGATTCAAAGGTTAAGTTAAGCCCAAACCTTCCTGATAAGGATGTCATTTCTTGAATAAAATCTTGTAAATGAATATCCCCTTCTCTCTCAGACCTAACCTCTTTAATTAGGTGTCTTCTATTTGAGGTCACATAGAATGCCACATTGCTTGCGTCATTGGCTATGCCTCCTTCAATAAATGACTTGAGGAATTTATACTCATCCTCATTCACTTCAAATGATAAATCATCAATATATAAGACAAACTTAAAGACCGAGTCACTAAGTGATTCCAGTAATTTGGGCAATTTTTTTTAACTGCCCTTTATAAAGCTGAATCATTCTAAGCTTCTTATCCCTAAATAACTCTACCACAGCCTTCACAGAAGATGATTTTCCTGTCCCACTTGCACCAACCAATAGGGCATGATGGAAGGGTTTCCCACCTACTAAGGCGTTTGTATTCTTATACAAAAGGTCTTTTTGCATCTGGTAATCATAGATATGATTCCAGTCCAGTGGCTCATATCTCTCAATTGGAACCAGACCATTATGATCGTCTAAATAAAAAGCAAAGTGATTGGCGTATTGACCTGTACCAAATAACCTCAAAATTTCAATAAATTCATCACATTGCTGATGAAATATTGGTTTATCATCGATGGTCTCAAAATATGAATTATAAGCCTCAAGAGCTTTGGAAAACTCATTAGTGGAAAGTGCAATCTCTAGTAAGTTATGCTGGTTATCAACTTTCTCAAGTACTTGATCAAGGTTGTGATGTATCATATGATTGATAACTAGCAAATCATTCTTAAGGCATGCATAATCTAAATCACTTGCAACATAATTACTATGACATAGTTTTTCAAGTATAGGGTTAACAGATGCCATCATCTGCTCAAACAAATAAACCCTAAAAGACTTTTTTTCCTCAATAAGACACCGAACCAACTCGTAATAACTGAAATTGATCTTCTCTTTGTCTTTTTCGTTAATTAAGTTATGGTATAGGCAAATAATAGGGTCATCCATAAGTGACTTATAGATGACCAATTGATTCTTCGTATGTAACATATTAGCTCTCCATTGACATCATCAAAAATCCTGTAAATGCTGGGTTGTTTGGCTTCACAAGCGGGTCAACCAAGTCTTTCATTTCATTTATATAAGCTTTGTATCTCTGATAAAAAGCATAAGATGGTCTAGGTTTGTATACAACCTCGTCTAGCTCAAAAAATCCGTATAACATTTTTGGTGGTTGTTGGTTTAACAAAAAACTTCCTCATTAGGATAGAAATATACTGGTATTATGGTCATCAGAGACCATTTGCCCAATTTACCCCTCACCAATATATCCAACATTTGATTGAAGCCACTCTCTTTGTCTCCATACAATAATTCATATAAGCCTGAAGACAACTGAGCTTTATCTGAGTCATCAAGACTTCTAGCATAATCTCTAAACTTTGGTTTCTCAAAGAGAGATACCATTGATGCCCTAGAGACAACTTTAATCATATCTTCAACAATCTGCTTAGGAAATAAAAATTTATCTTTAGCAAAAACATCTTTTACCAATGTTTCCATTTTATCCAATCTATGCTTCTTTCCAATTTCCTGCATCTCATCATTCATAAAACCGCCAGGGTATCTTGATAAGAATTCATTTTGGTAAGCAAGTAATAATTTCGTATTCATACACACCTCTACTTTTCTTTAAGGAATATACCTTCATCAGCCACAATATCTGCAACTTCTGACATTATTTCAATTAGTGCTGCTTCGTCTAATTTGAGAAGGGCCATCATCTTATCCGAAAACTGATAAGAAAGGCCATCGATACCTAAGTGAAAACCCATCATCATTACTAAACCATCAGCAACATGAGTCATTGCAGTCATTTTGGGATTAATCGTTGCTTCTTCTGGATTATGGTGTAGTGCAATAGCTTCAACAAGGTCCTTTGGTAAGTTCCATTTTTCAGCAATGCGTGCCCCAACTTCTCCATGGTTATAGCCGAGAATTTCTTCTTCAACATACATAAATGATTTATTCTCTGAATCGACATGCTCTACAATCTGGTCATATTGCTCCTTCATATAGACGTCTAATATCACTTTTCCTATATCCCTTAAAAGCCCAGCTGTATATGCTTGATCTGGTTTCGAAAACCTGGCTTTCTTAGCAATAACTCTGGCCGTTATGGCACAAATCTGTGATTGCCTCCAGAGTTCTTCCCTTTCAAGGCATAACCTGGTAGCTCCTTCACAAGAACTTTGCCAACTGTCGTTGCAAGGACCATACTTTTAATTGCTTGGAATCCTAGCAATACAGTTGCTTCTGCAACTGATTTGATATTTCTAGATAAGCCATAGTAAGAAGAGTTGGCCAAACGAAGAATTTTCGTTGTCAATCCTTGATCTTTCATTATTTCTCTCTCAAGGTCCTTGGCGTCTGAGTCAGGGTCTTCCGTAATATGGATTATCCGACTAACCGTTTGAGGAAATACAGGTATTTCATCAACGCGGCTGACGAGTTCGTCAAGACTTACTTTATTCATCTTAAAGCCTCCTGGGTAATTTACCTTCATTCTGGTTACTTCTCTACACTCTGTAGAATACTTATAGACACAGTATATTTAATTATAACATATTACTATATATGAGTCTATTATAGTAGAATACAAGAAGAGAGACATACTAAAAGACAGTGGATTACCCACTGTCTTGTGATTGCTAATACTAAATCTTACATTCAATCATTATCTTGAATGATTTGCCAAATATTCGACGTATTTCCCTGTTCCGACGGCCACGCATGTTAAAGCATCTTCAGCAGTTATGACATTAATACCTGTTTTACTCTCTATAAGTTGGTCAAGTCCTTGTAATAGACTTCCTCCACCAGTTAAGACAATACCTCTATCAGCAATATCTGATGCAAGTTCAGGTGGTGTTTTCTCTAATACACTGTGTACAGCTTCAACCACATTAGATGTTGACTCTCTTAAGGCTTCTTCCGTCTCATCCGATGTAACAGTGATTGTTTTTGGTAATCCAGTAATTAGGTTCCTACCTCTAATATCCATTTGAATGATCTCTGGTCGCTTAAATGCTGTACCAATCTTAACTTTGATTTCTTCTGCGGTTCTTTCACCAATAAGCAGATTATGCTTTTTACGCATATACCTCACTATGGCTTCATCAAAAACATCTCCAGCAACTTTTATTGAACTGCTGACAACTGTACCTCCAAGAGAAATAACAGCAATATCAGCTGTACCACCACCAATATCAACAACCATGCTACCACATGCTTTTGAAATATCTATGCCTGCACCAATGGCAGCTGCTATTGGTTCTTCAATAATCTCAACCCTTCTTGCTCCTGCTTGATAGGTGGCATCTTCAACGGCTCTCTTCTCCACCTCTGTCACACCACTTGGCACACATACTGTGATTCTTGGCTTACGTAGCGTCGTCCAACGGCCTTGTTGATGAAATATTTAAGCATCTTCTCTGTCACTGTATAATCTGATATAACACCTTGTCTTAGCGGTCTGACAGCCACAATATTACCTGGCGTTCTACCTAACATGGTACGTGCCTCACTACCTACTGCCAATATACGATTGGTATCTCTATCAAATGCAACAACTGATGGTTCTCTAAGTACTACACCTTTTCCTTTAATATATACGAGTACATTGGCTGTACCCAAGTCGATTCCAATATCTGTGCTGAACATAATTGTCCCCTTCCTATGCGCCTCAATTTATATAGTCTCAGCCAAGCTGAGTTAGCCTCAATTTATCTTCTCTATTATACCTAATTCATGTAACTTTTGAAAGAGCAAATCAAAAGAATTCTACATTAATGAAAAGGTATCATTTTCACTAATTAAATTAAGTATAACTTTCTAGGAAAATAAGAAAGCTGATATAGAGCATCTTATATACTCTATATCAGCTTTAGCTTACTTATAAGTTTTAGACACTAAACACTCTAAATTACTCTGTTAATTCCACATGGGTCTTCTTCAAATGCCAAATCTCACTTGCATATTCCTCAATCGTTCTATCCGATGAGAACTTTCCAGCATTTGCTGTGTTCATCATGACCATCTTAGCCCATTTACTTTGGTTTCTATAGGCAATATCTACTTTCTTTTGAGCTTCTGCGTAGGCATCGAAGTCTTTTAGGATAAAGTATTGGTCTGCTGGTTCTCCTCCACCATTAAGGAGTGAATCATAGATAACTCTGAACAAATCTGGATTTTCTGGTGAATAGAAACCATTTATCAGTTGTGTAACGACACGCCTAATGTTGTGATTGGTATTGTATAAGTCCCAAGGATCATAAGTTCTTTCATGTTGTAGTTTAATTACCTCATCAGAACCCATACCAAAGATAAAGGCATTCTCTACACCGGCTTCTTCTACAATCTCGATATTAGCGCCATCCATTGTCCCTACAGTTACTGCACCATTAAGCATAAATTTCATATTGCCAGTACCAGATGCCTCTTTACTGGCAGTTGAAATCTGCTCACTGACATCTGCGGCTGCAAAAATAATCTCTGCATTGGACACACGATAATTTTCAATAAAAACAATTTTGATTTTGTTATTAATCGTATTATCATGATTGATAACATTAGCCACATTATTAATGAGCTTAATAATCAACTTAGCCCTTTCATAGCCGGGAGCAGCTTTGGCACCAAATACAAATGTTCTAGGGATCATATTTAGGTCAGGATTTTCTCTCAGCTCGTTATACAAGTGCATAACGTGTAGAATATCCATTAATTGACGTTTGTATTCATGCAACCTTTTTACTTGTATGTCAAAGATAGACCTTGGATCAATATCAATACCGTTATGTTTTTTAACATATTCGGCTAATCTCACCTTATTCTCATACTTGATATGCATAAATTCTTTCTGAGCTTTTTCATCATCTACAAAAGCTTCAAGATGTTTTAAATGGGTAAGGTCTTTAGCCCATTCATCACCAATTTTGTGGGTAATCCAATCAGCCAGCTTAGGATTACCATGTAATAAGAACCTTCTTTGTGTAATACCATTGGTCTTATTATTAAACTTATTTGGAAAGACCTCATAGAAATCCTTCAATTCCTCATTTTTTAGAATCTCAGTATGTAACCTTGCAACACCATTGACTGAGAATGCACCAACAATAGCCATCCAAGCCATTTTTATCTGGCCATCAGCAACAATAGCCATTCGACGTATACGTTCATTGTCCTGACCATATTTGTCTACCAAAGTCACAACAAATCTTCTGTTGATTTCTTCAACAATTTGATAGATTCTTGGGAGCAAGCGACTAAAAAGCTCAATAGGCCACTTCTCAAGGGCTTCAGACATTATTGTATGATTTGTATAAGCACATGTTCTATTTGTAATAGCCCATGCTTCACCCCATGGTAGCCCAACGTCATCCATAAGAACTCTCATTAGCTCAGGAATAGCTAGTGAAGGGTGGGTATCATTGATGTGTAACGTTACTTTATCTGGTAACTCCCTAATATCGTCATGTTTTTGTCTAAACTTCCTAACCACTTGTTGAATGGATGCAGAGATGAAGAAGTATTGTTGCTTAAGCCTTAATTCTTTCCCTTGATAGTGGTTGTCATTGGGATAAAGCACTTCCACAATAGACTTGGCTAAGTTCTGTTGTTCAACAGCCTTATGGTAGTCACCTCTGTCAAATGATTCTAAATCAAAGCTTTGAATAGCTTCGGCATCCCATAATCTAAGGGTATTCACTGTATGATTGTCATAGCCTACTATCGGAAGATCATATGGCACTGCATTAACAGATTGATGATTCTCATGTATGTAATGCTCTTTGCCTTCTGGTGTTCGCTCAACACGAATATTTCCGCCAAACTTAACCTCAACAGAATACTCTGGACGTCTTACTTCAAATGGATTACCATTCTTTAGCCATTCGTCAGGCTTTTCAACTTGGTAACCATCCAATATACGTTGTTCAAAAATACCATATCTATATCGAATACCACATCCATAAGCTGGGTATTCTAGAGTTGCCATTGAATCAAGGAAACATGCTGCAAGCCTACCAAGACCTCCATTACCAAGACCTGCATCAGGTTCTTGATCTTCAATTACATTAAGATCTACACCAAGTTCATCAAGCACTTCTCTAACGATATCATTCACTTTTAAGTTAATCATGTTATTACCAAGTGCACGACCCATCAAAAATTCCATTGACATATAATATACCGTCTTGGCATCAACTTCCTCATAAGTCTTATGTGTTTCAATCCATTGATCAATAATGATATCTCTTACAGCATACGATACTGCTTGAAATATTTCTTGATCTGATGCCTGATCAATGGTTTTTCTAAATTGATTTTTAATATTTTCAAGAATGGCTTCTTTAAATACTTGTTTGTTAACGTTTAGTCTATTCATTGTATCCTCCGATCTTAGTACAAAAATTCTTGTAAGCGGTTACAAATATCCCCTCAAAACTACCTTTTTATCATATCATAGGCTCTCCTCGCCTTGCAAGCGCTTACAAAAAAAAGTTAATTTGTTAACTGTTTCTTTCCTTCATACTCCTGCCACTTAAGGACCATTATACATAGGTTTCATAACGAAGCACTTCTTCAAAAAAAATGAGTTGGTAAAATATTTTACTAAATATTAACCTAAAAAATCCGTTAATGCACTAATAAATCGTATTATATTTAATAAATTTCTGTGCCTCTTCTTTAGCTTTCCAATTCGTTTGTTGACACTTGTCTTAGATGATACTAAAATTAGGTTAGACCTAAACAATCAATCACCTAAGAATTTAGGAGGATTGCTATGAGTCAAAAAGCAAACACAATTGATTTCAACGCCGTTAATGACACAGCCAATCATCTGATGATAAAGCTCATAACTGTATCTTTATTTTTTGGCGGAATTATCTATTTCATTTCAAGACATGTCATTCTAGGTGATGATTTGGTAGAGACAGCCCTTCAAGCAATAGGTCTGATTGCACTTGGCGCTAGCACCCAACTACTAAAACCACTGCCAATTAGCGTGGGCTTTCGAACATCTATTATCGCCATAATTTTATCCTTCAGCTATTTATACTTATACATACTTCGTAATGAGAACGGCTTTGCAACTTTATGGGGTGCAGCTTTTGTTTTTATGAGCATCTCACTTTTTTTACACTTCTAGAATTATTATTGTGACTATGGCCGCTGTAACAATAGCAGTAGAAGTTTTCCATGTTTTATATTATGGCGATGTAAAAATCAATATTGATGCCTCTGACCATTTTGGTCGTGTTGGCATTGTCCTACTGGTTCTTTTTATAAGTATGGTTGCAAACACATTATTACGTTCACGTCTTAGTGACAACCATTACCGAATCAATGAAATCGAAGAAAAGAATCTCAAATTATCCAGTTTGTACACAGAACTTCAGGACAAGGAAAAGAAATTAAAACTGAAACACGAGGAGCTAAATAACTCTTTCAAAGAAATCGATCACTTGGCCCATTATGACAGCCTTACTGAATTACCCAAACGCAAAAAAATTGTATGAGGATATTGAAGGCCTTATTCAAGCTATTAAGGCCAATAATACCAATGAACAATTCACCCTCATTCTAATAGATCTTGATAATTTCAAAGTCATCAATGACCTTCATGGTCATGAAGTAGGTGACCACTACCTTGTTCATACTGCTGATATGTTGAGAAGTTTGGTCAAACCCTACGAAAGTACTGTTTATCGCATCGGTAGCATGATTTTGTTATATTGACCCAAAAGACCTCGAAACCAGAACCAGTCCTTCCTATTCTCAATGCATTACTTACCAACTTTGAAGTGCCAATGGAGTATGAACTTTACTCCATCCGTACAACAATCAGCATAGGCGTCTGCGACTACCCCCCATTCTGGCAACCATGGCAAAGTACTCTTACGTAACGCTGATATAGCTTTAAACCACGCCAAAGTCCTTGGTAAAAGTAATTATGTATTTTTTGATGAAAGCATTGAAGAAAAACTTCTTCGTAAGTTAAATTTACAAGAAGAGTTGAAAATGGCCCTTGAGAATAATGAACTTACACTTGTTTATCAACCTATTATTAACCTTAAAACCAAGCGTATCGACTCATTTGAGGCCTTGCTTAGGTGGACAAGTCAAAATTATGGTCCCATCTCTCCTGTAGAGTTCATTGCTTATGCCGAAGAGAACATGACTATTATTCCTATTGGCTTATGGGTTATCAAAGAAAGTTTATCTTTCATCAATCGAGTCAACGCCAAATACGATGCATCCTATAGCATTTCAGTCAATGTATCACCTATACAACTTAGTAACCGTCAGTTTCTTAATGACCTAGATGTACTACTTAAAGATGTGTCTATCGAAAAGTCACTCATTGATTTTGAAGTGACAGAAAGTATCTTTATCGAATCCTTTGACGACATTATATACTTACTCTCAACCTTAAGGGAACTGGGCATCACGATTTCTCTTGATGATTTTGGTACTGGTTATTCATCTTTGTCCTATTTAAGCCAACTTCCAATTGACCACCTCAAAATCGATCGTAGCTTCATAGCCAGTATGAATGATGTTGAAAACCCAATGATTGAGAGCATCATCAATATGGCCCATAGAATGAATTTGACCGTTGTTGCAGAAGGCATAGAAACCTCAAATCAGCTAGATTTACTTGTAACACACGGCAGTGATTTCGCCCAAGGTTATCATCTATGTAAGCCACTTAGTGAAGACGATCTTCAAGAATTTATAAAAGCCTACAAGAATCAGTAAGTCATTACTTACCAATTCTGTAGGCTTTTAATCTTAATCCTTTATTTTCTTAATTGTTCTTAAGTATTCTTAACAACGACCATATCAACAGGTTCTCCGTTGATTTTCCAACTCTTAGCATAACCCTGGCTACTACCTTCTTCAATAGAAACAGCCAGTGTTTCACTTGTAATTAGATTGGCATTTTGGGATACAATGCCAGCAGTCTTTTCACTATTAGAATAGTAGACTTTGATTTCATCTGTCACTTCAAAATCAGCTTCCTTACGCATGGTTTGAATCTTACTAATAATTTCACGTACAAAGCCTTCTTCAAGAAGTTCTTCTGATAACTTAGTGTCAATAACCACAGTCACACCCTTGTCAGACACAGATTCAAACCCTTCTTGTTTGGTTGACTCAATCAACAAGTCTTCTTCACCAAGAATGACTTCTACATCTGAAACATCGAACTTCAATGCACCTTCTGATTGTAGTGTAGACATAGCTGCATTACCGTCAACAGATGATAGGTATGCTTTGATGCCTCCAAGTTGTTTACCATACTTTGGTCCAACCGTTCTAAGTTGTGGCTTGAACAAGTATGTGGTAAAGGCACTGACATCTTCAGCCATGACTACTTCCTTAACATTAAGTTCTTCCTTAATAATATTCAAGTAGTCTACATCCAGACTAAATTCACCTTCCGCTTTAATATATAGGGTAGCGATTGGCTGTCTGTTCTTAATAACTGCTGTGTTACGACAAGCTCTACCTGACACTACAACATTAAGCACCAACGCCATCTGGTCTTCAACTTCCTTGCTGATCCATTCATCATTGGCAACAGGATAGTCACAGTAGTGTATACTCTCTTGTGCACTCTCATCAACACCTACTACTAGGTTCTGGTAGATATCTTCAGCCATAAATGGCACCATTGGTGCAGACAGTTCTGCTAATGTCTTAAGAGCCGTATACAAGGTTAAATAAGCATTGACTTTATCTGGCTCCATACCTTTTTGCCAGAATCTTTCTCTACTTCTTCTTACATACCAGTTACTTAGTTCATCAACAAATGTTGCTAATGCCCTAGAACTTTCAGTTATCTTATAATTCTCTAAGTTAGAATCCACTTCTTTGATTAAGGTATTCAACTTGGAGAACAACCATTTGTCCATCAATGACAAAGTGTCATAGTCAAGCTCATGGTCTGTTGGATTAAATTTGTCAATATTAGCGTACAATACGTAGAATGCATAAGTATTCCAGAAAGTACCCATAAACTTACGTTGACCTTCAACAACCGTTTCACCATTAAATCTATTTGGCAACCACGGAGCACTGTTATTGTAGAAGTACCATCTGATAGCATCCGCACCATATTTATCAAGTGCGTCAAATGGGTCAACCGCATTCCCTTTTGATTTGGACATCTTCTGTCCATCAGCATCTTGAACATGTCCTAGTACAATTACATTCTTATAAGCAGGCTCATCAAACAGTAATGTTGATATTGCAAGAAGTGAATAGAACCAGCCTCTAGTTTGGTCAACAGCCTCACTGATAAAGTCAGCTGGGAAGTTGTCATCAAATATTTCTTTGTTTTCAAATGGGTAGTGCCATTGTGCAAATGGCATCGCACCTGAATCGTACCAACAGTCTATGACTTGCGGCACACGCTTCATCTTGCTTTCACAAATCGGACAGTTGATAAGCACTTCGTCAACAAAAGGTCTGTGAAGTTCAATATCATCAGGGCAGTTATCACTTAATGATTTTAACTCATCAATAGAACCAATTGCATGTCTGTGTCCACAATTACATTCCCAGATAGGTAATGGTGTTCCCCAATACCTATCTCTACTAAGACCCCAGTCCATAACGTTTTCAAGCCAATCTCCAAAACGTTTCTTACCTATGGCTTCTGGCAACCAGTTTATTTTAGCATTATTGCTAAGTAGCTGGTCCTTCACCTTGGACATCTCAATATACCATGCTTCTTTTGCATAGTAGATAAGAGGTGTATCACATCTCCAACAATGTGGGTACGAATGCTCATATTCCAATGCTTTATAGAGTTTGCCTATTTCATCAAGGTATTTGATGATATCTTGATCACAATCTTTTACAAATCGGCCTTTCCAAGGTTCTACTTGGTCAACGAACTCACCCTTGTTATCAACTAATTGTACAAAAGGCAGATTATATCGCTTACCAACTTGAGCATCATCCTCACCAAATGCAGGCGCAATATGAACAATTCCTGTACCATCTGATAATGTTACATAATCAGCACAAGTTACAAAATATGCTTTTTCATCAGGTGTTTCGAAATCAAACAATGGGACGTAATGAACAAATTCCAAATCCTTACCTGTCATAGTCTCAAGAACTTCATAGTTCCCTTCGCCAAGCACCTTATCAGCTAACGCTCCAGCAAGGTAATAGATATCACCACCTTGTTTTACTTTTACATAAGACTCAATTGGATTTACTGCCAGTGCAACATTGGATGGCAATGTCCATGGTGTTGTTGTCCATGCAAGGAAGTATGCGTTGTCTTCATCAACAATTTTGAATCTGGCAATAACCGATTCATCTTTAACGTCTTTGTAACCTTGAGCTACTTCATGACTTGACAAAGGTGTTCCACAACGTGGACAGTATGGTACAATTTTATGGCCTTTATACAACAAATCCTTTTCCCAAATTTGCTTAAGAGACCACCATACAGATTCTATATAGTTATTCTCGTATGTGACATATGGATCATCCATGTCCGCCCAAAAACCAACGGTACCACTAAAATCCTCCCACATGCCTTTATATTTCCATACACTTTCACGACATTCTTTGATAAATGGCTCAAGACCATAAGCCTCAATCTGTTCTTTGCCATCAATGCCTAGGGCTTTCTCAATCTCCAACTCTACTGGCAGACCATGGGTATCCCATCCAGCTTTACGTAGAACTTTATAGCCCTTCATAGTTCTATAACGTGGAATCATGTCTTTAATAACACGAGTTAATACATGACCTATATGTGGCTTACCATTTGCTGTTGGAGGACCATCATAAAACGTATAGGTAGGTCCATCCTTACGAAGTTCAATACTTTTTTCGAATATTTTGTGTTCATTCCAAAATTCTAATACTTTCTTTTCTCTTTGGACAAAATTCAAGTCCGTCGACACTTTATTGTACACTTTTTTACCTCCTATATATTTCATTAATTCATTTCATAGAATATCTTTTATAATCAAGAAAAGTGGCTTCGCCACGTATGAGCTTCGCTCATTTTCGGTCGATTTATAGGAAAGTTTCCTTTGCATAAGTGAAAACGTTCCTATTTCACTTATTAATTTCAAAGAACTTTCTAATAAATTAAAAAAGTCCCTACAGTATAACTGTAGGGACGTGTATTCACGCGGTACCACCCTAGTTGTCAATCTCTTGACCACTCTTAGAATCTATCAATTCTTAGCCAGTAACGGAGCTTACCGTTTATGCTTATCAGTTATGATTAACGTTAGGCATAAAAGCTCGAGAGTGATTAGATTAAGTCTTTCGTATCAGTTTTCACCATCCACTGACTCTCTCAAACGAAATGTTCAAAATCTTAGCTCTGTCATAGCTTATCTTCAATTATTTTAGACCCACCTATTCTAACAAAAGCTACTAGTAATGTCAAGACTTAGATCAATTCCAAGGACCAACCAATTAAGTCAATCGCATTGTCTGACACTACAGGCCTTGATACATAGTAACCTTGAACCACATCACAAGACTCGGCTTTTAGGAATTCCAGTTGCTCCACAGTCTCAACACCTTCTGCTACCACTTCCATATTATGGGCGTGAGCTAATTGTATCACAGTCTTAATAACCTGCTTCCCAGACTTTTCCAACATACTATTGGCAATAAATGTTTTGTCAATCTTAAGTGTATCAATTGGCAATGTATTTAAATAGTTAAGTGATGAATAACCTGTACCAAAATCATCAAGAGCTATCTTATAACCTAAAGCTCTTAGTTCGTCTAAAATACTTGTAGCATAATCTATATCGTGAAGGGCTGTGGTTTCAGTAATCTCCAGCTCAATTTGCTCAGATTTGACCATACGTCCTAGCATTGCACTTTGAACAACCTCTGTAAGGTTAACTTCTTTGAATTGTTTTGCTGATAAATTAATTGACATAGTCAAATAATCATGTCCCAATCTGTGCCACCCATCCAGTTGTTTGATGGCTTCATTGATGACCCATTCACCAATCTTGATGATTGTACCATTCTCTTCAGCAATAGGTATAAATTCTGCTGGAGATATGAGACCACGTTCTGGATGGTGCCAGCGTATTAAGGCTTCATAGCCTGACACCTGATCAGAAACTATGTTGTATTTTGGTTGATAATGAAGTTCGAATTGTTTTGCTTCTATAGCCAAGTTCAGTTCTCTTTCATACCATAAGTTCTCATTCATGACAACTTCGAGATTGCTGTCATAATAGATAAATTGATTTCTACCCTTTGCCTTTGCGTCATTCAAGGCAAGGTCAGCTCGCTTCAATAACACATCCATGTCATCACTGTCTTCAGGGTAAAGTGAAATACCTATACTTAAAGTATTATGGAATCCTACCCCTTCTATATCATACTGGTTTCTAAAAGTCATTAACAATCTATTTGCAAATGCCGTCACTGCATCCTTGTCATCATAATCTTTCATCAAAATGATAAATTCATCACCGCCAAAACGAATGATTTCATGGCCTTGACCAACCAGCTCTGTAATAATACCTGCGATTTTCTTAAGAACTTCATCCCCATAGTTATGTCCAAGAGAGTCATTGATTGTTTTGAAATTATCGAGGTCAATTAGCAATAAAGCCATTTGTTCACACTCACATGATGAGCATACTTCTCGTAAGCGACTGTTGAAATAAGCCCTATTATTAAGACCTGTCAACTCATCATAGAAGGCAATTCTCAGTAACTTTTCATCTGCTTTCTTTTCTTGAGTAATATTTGTTAAAGAACCAGCTAATCGTGTTGCCACATTGTCATCACTAAATAAAGCTTTACCCCTAATTGATATCCATTCAACTGCCCCATCAACTTCAATTTCAGATTCGTATTCAACGACCATGGTCTTTCGGTTAAGGTGTTTATCCACTGTGTTTCTAAAGGTAACTTCCTGTTTAACATCGAATAAGCCATAGAACTCAGAGGTATCAAATGAATCCTGGTGCATTGGTAATCCTAATATCTCTTTAGCTTTATTTGAGAAGTACATACACCCAGCTTCGATGTCATAATCCCATATGCCAAATTCTGAACCTTTGGCTGCCAGTCTATACCGTTCTCGACTTTTTCTTAGCTCATCTTCTTTGGCTTGTAGTTCTCTAAACTGTCTTGTCAACTCACTTTCACTGGCTACAAGTTGCTCATGTGCCGCTTCAAGTTCCATGTATGAGAGCTGTAAATCTTTTCTTGCATCTTCGCGATCTTTCTCTGCCTTTAGTCGTAGAAGAAGATTGGTAACGGAGAAAACAAGTATGACTGTTATAATGATTAAAGCTAGTATGATGAACTCGAGAGAATTGCTTTGTATTGTCTCTACAAGTGATGGTCTGTTAATAATTGTTGCATCAGAATCAATAGCATCAATGTCCAAATCCAACTTCTTTAATTTGCTATAATCAAATACCGATGTCGTGGATAGAAGGTAGATGCCGATAGGTCTTTTTGGGTAGGATTACCTTCTATCAAATTAATTAGTATATCTATGGAAGTACCTACATAGTTTGCTTGATTGTAGTTTACAGACCCCGTTGCGCCTTTACCTACATAATAATCCTCGATTGTATAGACTGGTACGTCTCCTCTTAAATCAATTTGATCAAAAAGGTAATCCATTGTGTATATATATCCAGACTCTCCAAACAGTGTCGACAATAAAATTACCGCATCACTTGATTTTTTATCTAGAATATCATCTATATAAATCTCTGCAGTAGGATCACTATGTATCTGATAAAACACATTGTAAGCGTTACTGAGCGCATCCAATTTCTCTTCATACTTGATGAGTAACATAGGTGATTTGGTATAAATATCAATTTTTTTTAAGGTCTGGATTTAGGGCCGAAGCTTCAATAAATAGAGACTCAAAAGGAATTTCTTGATAAATTCCCAGAATAGTTGTGTTGGAAATTTCTGAAAGTACCTCCGCATCAACCCCCATGTGTATTACAGGAATGTCCTCAAAATAGATATCTTTGTAAGTCCCCATAAATCTGTATGCCTCAGGACCTACACAAATAATGCCATCAATATGGGTAGTCTCATATTTCTTATCCAAATACTTTGCAAAGCTTAAAAAATCATCTTCATTGACAATTCGCTCTGATTCAAGGTGTTCACTAAATATATATGAAAGCGCATATGTAGAACGAGAAAAAAGCCTCACTTATTGCTTCATCGTAGGAATCAGTCAATGATTGCCCTTGATGATAAGTGTGGATGACCAGTACATTTTTAGATTTAGCTTCAGGTGTAGATTCTCCAATTACGACGGGTGTCATCCAGATTGATGCAACAACAAAAATGAGCATCACCAACAGACTGCTCTTAACCCGAAACGCCTTCAAATATGTCAACAAAACAAACCCTCCAATACGCAATGATCCGCCACAGACCAACTGCGATGTAAGCACACTTGTTATTATAACACAGAAGCCACTTTTTTTCAATAGATAGAAGGTCTTTAATATTTGGCTGGCAACTTGCTAAGGACCCTTAAATACGTTAAAATAATCTTACTATTGGTTAAGGTGTTAAAACTCCTTATAAAAGAAAGAGGTCATCCATGTCATACAAAGACTTAACCCTATTAACAGACTTGTATCAATTGACCATGATGCAAGGGTATTTTTTTCAAAAAAAAACTGATGAAAAATCAATTTTCGACCTGTTCTACCGCACCAACCCAAACGGTAGTAGTTTTTCTATTGCAGCTGGACTTGAACAAGTTATAGACTATATTGAAAATCTTACATTTGATGATGAAGCCATTGAGTATCTTGAGTCACTAAAGACCTTCAAACCTGAATTTTTGAATTACTTAAGAGCATTCAAATTTACAGGTGATATCTATTCTGTTGAAGAAGGGACCATTATCTTCCCACACGAACCTATTTTGAAGGTCATTGCCCCCATCTGTGAAGCTCAACTGATTGAGACTGCCCTTCTTAACATCATTAACCATCAAAGTCTCATTGCTACCAAATCCGCAAGGATTAAATGGGCAGCAGGTGATGACACTGTATTGGAATTCGGTCTTAGAAGAGCACAAGGTCCTGATGCAGGTGTTTTAGGAGCACGTGCGGCAGTAATTGGAGGTTGTAGTGCAACATCTAATGTTTTGGCTGGTAAATTGTTTGACATACCAGTGAGAGGTACTCATGCTCATAGTTGGGTGATGAGTTTTGAAACTGAACTTGAATCCTTTAGAGCCTATGCCAACCAATACTCTGATTCTTGCATACTATTAGTCGATACCTATGACACCCTCAAATCAGGTGTGCCAAATGCTATTACAGTATTTAATGAACTACGTGATCAAGGTCGCTTGCCTAAACATCATGGCATAAGGCTAGATAGTGGAGATTTGTCTTATTTATCAAAGAAAGCCAGAAAGCAACTTGACGAGGCTGGATTTACTGAAGCTTTTATTAGTGCTTCCAGTGACCTTGATGAGTATTTAATAAGAGACCTTAAGCTACAAGGTTCCAAAATCACCCTATGGGGTGTGGGAACCAATCTAATCACTTCAAAAGATTGTCCTGCTTTTGGTGGTGTATACAAACTATCTGGAAGGTTAAAGGATGATGTAGTCATACCAAAAATCAAGCTGTCTGATAACATCGAAAAAGTGACCAATCCAGGACACAAGAAACTGCTTCGTATTTATGATACACATACAGGCAAAATAAAGGCTGATTTAATTGCACTTGAACATGAGACTTTTGATGAAACAAAGGCTTTGACCATATTTGACCCTATAAACACTTGGAAAAAATCCACTCTAGCACCTGGAGATTATTCAATCCGCAACCTTCATAAGCCAATCTTCATTAATGGAGTTTGCGTCTATGACAGACCAGATACTTTCAGCATTAAGACCTATTGTGAAAACGAACTTGCTACACTATGGGATGAATCAAGACGATTGATCAACCCTCAATTTGTCTATGTTGACCTTTCTGATGGCTTATACGATCTTAAGAAACAGCTCATTGCTGGTGCAAGGAATGACGCAAGCAAATAATTTTCCTTCCATTTTTTTCTATTTGGTGTATAATTAAGGTGAGCCGTATTGTACACCGCTCTATTTTTTGACAAAGTTATGCAAACGGTTTACCAAATTGAATTTAGTTGAATGCAGTTGTTTTTTTTAGGTGAAAAACATATGACAATGATGACATACATTGTTACTGAACAGGAGGAATTTTTATGGGAACTGAACCAGTTAATATCATGGATAAAAACCCAAGAAAAGCTGGCATATTAGCCCACCCCACTTCCTTTCCAAGTCCATACGGTATTGGAGATTTAGGTGGAGGGGCTTACCGCTTCGTTGACTTTTTAAAAGATTCAGGACAAAAACTTTGGCAGGTCTTGCCAATTGGTCCTACTGGCTATGGTGATTCACCTTATCAATCTTTTTCGTCATTTGCAGGACAACCACTTATTATTAGTCCTGACATATTACTTCAGATGGGACTTTTATCACAAGAAGACTTGGCTGGCAATCTTACATTTGATCCTTGTGCCATAGACTATGGTCCGACCATAGAATACAAATTTTCATTGCTTAGAACTGCATTTGAAACATTTGAAAATGGTGAATTCGAGGAACTTAGTAAGGCCTTTTTAAGCTTTACCAAAAAACAAAAATCATGGCTAAGTGATTACGCCCTATTTATGGCATCAAAAGATTATCACGAAGGTGTTGTTTGGACACAGTGGACCGAAGATATTAAGAATCCAACAAAAGAATCCAAAAAATCTTGGACCCGTAAGCTGTCTAAGAAGATTAAGTACTATAAGTTTTTACAATTTTTGTTCTATGACCAGTGGTTCAAAATAAAGTCTTATGCCAATGAAAATGACATAGAGATCATTGGTGATACCCCTATATTCGTTGCATTTGATAGTGCTGATGTATGGGCCAATAAAGAATTATTCTTCTTAGATAAAGAAGGACACCCAACCAATGTGGCTGGTGTGCCACCTGATTACTTCAGTGAAACCGGTCAATTATGGGGCAATCCATTATATAATTGGAAAGTTCATAAAGAAACTGGCTATAAATGGTGGATTAAGAAAGTAGAATTCACATTGAAAATAGTTGATATTCTACGAATCGACCATTTTAGAGGTTTTGAAGCATATTGGTCAGTACCATATGGCGCAGAGAATGCAATCAAAGGTAAATGGTGTGATGGTCCATTTGACGATCTTTTTATTGCCTTTGAAAAGGCATTAGGAAAAGACTTACCAATCATTGCAGAAGACCTAGGGGTTATCACTCCAGAAGTCGAGGAATTAAGAGATTCATTTCATTTGCCAGGCATGAAAATTTTACAGTTTGCTTTTGAAACTGTTGAAGAAAATGGCTTCTTACCACATCAATATGTTCAAAATTCTGTTTGCTATACTGGAACCCATGATAATGATACAACCCTTTCATGGTATAAGAGTATTTCTGAAGAGAGTCGTGATAAGATAAGAAGGTATCTAAATACAGATGGTAGCAATATTGTTTGGGATATGATTAGGGCTTGTTATGGTTCTGTATCTTCTATGGCTGTTATTCCATTACAGGATGCTATGAACCTTGATGGTTGGGCAAGAATGAACACACCAGGGATTGCTGCTGGTAACTGGCAATGGCGTTATACAGACGACATGCTCTCAGCAAATATTTGTGATCATCTAGGATATGTGACTGATCTTTATGGTCGCTAAGTAAGAATTATATGTAGTAGCTTATTAGATATGATAGTGGTATAATAATGCGTGCCCAACTGGGCAACTCTACTTCCATTGCAATATGGATGAAAGGTATTTTTTATGAGACGCATTGCTATACTGCTATTTTTTCCATTAGTTTTTATAGGGTCAATCCCCTATTTACTATACTGCTATATTGTAAGTCGTTTTGATAGGCAAAAAGGTCGCAAAATCGCTTACAGCTTTACAAGATTCGTATCTATTGGTCTTATGTGGTTATCTGGTGCAAATTATCAAGTTAGTGGCTTAGATCACATTGACAGCGCAGAGAATTATTTGTACATATCAAACCATAGAGGTTTAATGGATACACCAACACTAATGATTTTTTTTGTCGAAAAACCTCTCTCTTTCATAAGTAAGAAAGAAGTTGCAAAAGTACCTATCTTGAAGCAATGGATGGTTTTGCTCCATTGTCTATTCCTTGATAGGTCAAACAACCGCTCTGCGATTAAGACCATCTTGCAAGGTATTGAGAACCTAAAGATTGGTGATAACATTGCCATTTTCCCCCAAGGTACAAGAAGTAAAGACGAGGAATTTCTCCCTTTTAAAGCCGGCAGCTTTAAACTGGCAACCAAGTCAAATACACCTATCATTCCTGTTACTATAAAGGGCACTGATGTGCATTTAGAAAATAACGCTTTTAATATTAAACCCTGTAAAATCTATGTTGATTTTGGTAAGCCCATTCCAACACAAGGCTTAACTTTAGAGGAGCAAAAACTCTTACCAAAAACAATTTCAAATCAAATAAAGGCCAAATATGACAGTTTTGGAGATTGTTAGTAAAAAATTCATATTTCTTTTCTTGATTTTTTGAAGTTTAATGATAGAATAGATATAGTTGTCACGGTAATACGTCGTGGCTATAATGATAATCTGATTACGGAGGTATTACCCATGGAATGGTGGCAAATAGCACTCATTGTCCTTGCAGTTGTTGCTGTAGTATTAGCAGTTCTGTATTTTGTAGGTAGAAAGTTACAAACAAAAGCTGATGGACAACAAGAAATGATCAATCAACAAAAAATGACAGTTTCCATACTGGTTATTGATAAGAAAAAGATGCGAATCAAAGATTCTAATTTACCAAAGATGGTTCAAGACCAAGTTCCAGCGTATCTTAAATGGCGTAAGATGCCACTTGTTAAAGCAAAGATTGGTCCAAAGATTTCAACACTCATGTGTGATGAGAAAGTCTTCAAAGAACTGCCAATCAAACGTAATGTTAAGGTAGACCTAGCTGGTATGTATATCATTGGTATGAAAGGCTTCAAAAAAATAATTAAGTTTGTTAAGGTAGTTCCAAAAAATGGAACTACCTTTTTTTACATTAAAGGACACATTGCGAACACATAATGAACAAATCGTGAACAAGACAACTTGCTATTATATATTTACAAGTTAACAAAACTATATATTAAATCCCCTCTCATTATAGCCAAGAAAGAAGCCCGGTCCTTACCGGGCTTTTTTCTGTCCTTCTTTCTGTTATTTTTCTTTTGATCATGCTATAATAACTCTAGCAAAATTACAAAAAGAAAGAAGGGACCAATATGTCTTTATACACAAGCTGGAAAGACTTAGCTTATCAAGAAAGAAACCAAGAAGACTACAATGCTTTTTGGGGGGCTTACCTACCAAAGGAGCAAGTCATATACGAAGCAATACTATCAGATACCGATACCCTTATAAGTGATAAACTCTCTAAATTAGCCAAAAGCTATGACATGGATAATGAAACATTTGTAGGCTTCATGGATGGCATAAACTCAAGTTTGAAAGATGAAGTTGATGTAGAGAAACTAAAAAAAGACAGTGTTATAACTTTAGATGTTGACCTTGAGAAGCTGTACTATAATATGCTTGACGCTAAAGCTGATTGGCTCTATAGTTTACCACAATGGGATGACATATTAACAAGCCAGCAACGCAAAGACATTAAGAAAAAATACAATTCAAGCAAAATAGTGGTTAAAGAAAAAAAAAGTGGGGCGTAATGACCCTTGTCCTTGTGGTAGCGGTAGAAAGTACAAGCAATGTTGTCTAAATAATTAGTATTTGTAATCTATAGCGTAACAGTTTTGCTGTTGCGCTATTTTTACGTGCAAAAATAGGCAATAAAAAAGGCAAACTCATCTAGCCATGAACGAGTCTGCCAATTATGTCATTTGATTATCAATAAGCTTGTTGTATACCTCAACATCCATCAAAATCATATCCACTCTATTATTTACCAGCACACCGCAATTCCCTCTTTCGTGTACCAATTCTTTTACATCTTTAAACCTTCGCCTTAAATCTTCACTATTAATAAGGACATCTGTCCTTATTTGCTGAAATCCCTGCATAACATACCCCTACCCAACTTTTTGTGTTATATGTAGCTCCTGCCATATCTGATTTAGAACATTATCAACTTGATCTTCGGATAACTTTTCAAAAGTTTTATGATCACTGTGATTCTCAATTGTGTAACGATAATCACCTTCATAATAGATGTCTACATTCATTTGTTCATAGGCAAACTCAACCCGTTGGCGCATACTCTTAAATTTTAACATCGACTCACTCTCCCAATCTATTTATGTATTTAATCATATCACATCATTTAAGAAAAAACAAATAATATAAGTCTTTTATTTTGTGTTTTTTTGCGATTTATTTTACCTATTATTTATATCGGTTATAATAAAGTATATATTAATATTTTTATCATATTTTTTTTATATTATTTTTAACAACCTTTTTTTA
>JDSF01000228.1_pt1 | contig 32609 bp, 34 predicted proteins | sample 199441 | NCBI WGS metagenome assembly JDSF01 (sample SAMN02592751, study PRJNA231836) | bioreactor metagenome | isolation source: continuous culture bioreactor denitrification-DNRA | place: Germany: Bremen
CCTTGTCTCTCCATTGTTAGCACTCATTAATTTCGAGTGCTAATATCTTTCTGTAATTAAGATACCACCACCGCAATTCCTTGTCAACAGCAGAACTCCCATTTTTTCGTGTTTTAACAAATCGTTCACAGAATGTTAATTTACTTCGTTTAGCTCACCATTTAATGGATATAATGTTAAAGCAGATAAGTTTTTCTATGAACTGATCGTTTGGTGAAATTTTGGTGTCTGATGTGGATAATGTATAAATGGTACAAGATTCACTTGGGAATACAACGATGATCAGTCAGCCGGCGCAAGCCGGTTTTTTTTTATTGCCCTGTATTTGCTTCTTATAATAGAAGAGTCATTTACTTATAAAGATCAACAACCCCTTGAGCAGTTGCCTTTAGCTTTTCCACTACAAACTTTGGCGATAAACACTTTACATTTGATCCGTATCCTAACAGTGAGTTGTAACTATACTCGTCGTCAGTAAATGGCATAGTCGCCTTGAACTTATTCTCATCAAGTCTTTCAATATTCCCTTCACCACACTTTTCTGAAATAGACTCATATATATTCTTATTAAACTCAATTTCAATGTTGAATAGATGCTCCTTAATCCATCCCTCCCGATCATGCTCTATTGGAACAAAGTTTCTTTTATTAAACTTTGTATTTAAAAGATTAACACTGCTCATTCTAGTCAACTTAAACATCCGATAATCTTCACGATCTGTGCAGTATGCTTCTAAATACCATTTCATTTCTTTGAGCATAAGTCTATAAGGCTCAACCACTCGAAGTGTCTCATTTCCCTTTTTATCAAAATATCGGAACTCAATTAAGTATGACTCCTGCATACCTTTACGAATAGACTTTAATTTGTCTTTTGAATCTCCATATTCCTGCCATTTCATTAAATCAATAAAGACTTGCTCAAACTGATCAGTAAAGCCATCATCTGTTGTATCTGGCATGAGGCTTTTCACTTTTTCATAAGCCGCTGTCACAGAATGATCGGGAATAATTGAAGATATACCTGACAGGCCAATAAGTAACGAAGACAATTCATTACTGGAAAAGAACTGTTTATCAAGTTTATAATCTTTATCTATTTTTACACCGCCTTGATTTCCTTGTTTAGTTACTATTGGAAATCCAGAATACAGCAATGTGTCTAAATCTCTATATATTGTCCTCGTACTAACTTCAAACTTCTCTGCAAGCTCTTTTGCTGTTACATCATCCCTATTTAGTAGAACAAATAAAATCGCAATAAGTCGATCAAATTTCATAGTTTCCTCCGTCACTTTTCAAACTTGACACACAGATGTCATGTTCGGTTTGTTATATTGCTAACATAACACAAGTTAATGATAATGAAAACTAAGGAAAACGAAAGGTCAGGTATTATTATGGATCAACTCGCTACATTTAATGAGGTTATGAACTCAAGTTATTTAATTGCTTTAGCTACAAGTGTTGAAAATATTCCAAATGTAAGAGTTGTCAATTTTATTCAGGACGAAAACACACCTGAAAAAATTGTACTTTGCAACTTTTAAAAAACAATCAAAAAAGTAAAAGAATTTGAGCGTAATGATTCAGTTTCATTTACAACAGTCCCCGTTGGAGACGCCGCATTCGTTAAAGTAGAGCACTGTAAGGTAAAGCTCACAGAATTTAGCATTTTCGATTTGGAAAATCAGTTTGTTTCGAAGATCCCTTCATATAAAGAAATCATCGACGCAGCAGGCCCTGCATTAGCTATTTACGAACTTATTTATTCAGAAGCTACATTAACTACAGATTTCAAGAATATTAACAAGATTACTTTTTTAATAATTTCGATTGAAGATAGACTGTATAGTAAGCATATTCTGATCCTAAGTTAATACATGTAGCACTATAATAATCAAAAAGAAAGAAGGAAGTGAGACCACACTTCCTTCTTCAATATTTCGTCAAGATATGTATAACATATGCACTTTAACTTACAAGAAAACATATGGTAAAAAAACATGCAGGGTTATCAAAACCACAATCAGGATAGACATGAACCGATGCGTTTTAACATTTTTTTTAGTTCAATCTTTTTTAAAGTGCATAAGAATGCCAAACACAACAACAATCAACATCGTTAAAAATGTTAACGTACCAGTTAGGGAAGGACTGATATTTGTGAACGCTAAGTTAGCGTGGACCAGCGCAATAACAAGTGTTACAATTCCAAGTGGTTTATGAAACTTTACGAGAAAACCTTTTAGGGGTTTTACTGCATCCATTTTCTTAAATGGCCCTATTCTTAAAAAATAACGGTCTACAGATAGCAAATAAAGTACTACAACTAACCAGCCTAAATACCGAACAACTTGATACATACTCTACCCCTTTCAGAGCTTGATCTGACCTGTTTTCAGCCTACAAATGGCTTCTTCAGCGGTCAATTGGAATGAATATTTATCTTTCATGTCATCAATCGTCTTGTAGATTTGCTTTTTATACTCTGGATCAAGCTTCCCATTCTGATACAGTCTTAATGTCTGACTATACAAACTGGGAAAAAGATTCTTAATCTTATTGAAATAACATTCTCGTGTTTCACCTCTTAAGTACAGGGTTCCGATCAACATATAGCTTGGATTGTTTTTCATTGACAATTGATAACAGTCTTCAATTTGCTTATACCCATCTGTTATAAGTGGTAAAATAGGAAATAAATGAACACCTGTCATTACATCTGTTTTTTGATGAAAATTGACCAATCATTTTGAGGCGGCTTGTAGGTGGACTTGCACCTGGCTCAATTTTCATTGCCAGTTCATCGTCAATTGTTGAAACACTTGCTACTATATTCACATCTGTTAGTCTAGATAATTTTTCTATTAAATCCATGTCCCTAAGTACAAGATCAGATTTAGTGGATATAACAATCGGGTTTTTATACTTAATCATCAGCTTCAAAACACCACGCATAAGTTTAGTGGTTTTCTCTGCCTCTTGATAGGCATCTGTTGCACCGCCCATATTAATGACATGTCTATTACCTTTAAACTCATACACTTCCTTTTCTAAATGTTCTAATACATTCGTTTTAGCATATATAATATTCTCCCTGCCTTTATCAGGCATGAACTTAGTTGTATATCTAGCATAACAATATATGCAATTATGAGTACAGCCCTTGTATAAATTTAGATCATAGTCATATGGCAAATTTCTTTTTAATTTATGAAGTGCCGACTTACACTCAATAGCTTTCAATTTATACATTGGCTCACCTCGAAAGTATATCTAGAAGAAAGAAAGCTCTGAACAAATCCTATAAAAAGAGTCTATTCAGAGCTTCATTAATCAATATGTACGTTATACTGCTGAATTCCCATTTTCTTTTAATCGCTTAAACAGTTCAAGATGAGATTTCTCCCAAGCGATTATAGTGTCTAAAAGTTTTTCAGATTCTGGACTTACAGTGCCTTTAAAGCTTTCATAAAACTCAATAGCATCCGCTTCCAGTTTAATTGCATGATCATATACGTTGTTTACATCCGATAAACCAATTCGTTTAATAGAATCCCAGTCGATTTTCACATCTCTCAGTGGCTGAGCAGATACTAAAAATGCTAGTTTTTCCGATGAATCCAGTTGATCTGAAATAATGGCCTTTAACCAATCAATGTGCTTCAATTCCTCTTGTGCCACAACCTTAAACAAGTCGCAGATCTGCTGATCATGAAGCATTTTTTGACTGACGCATATAATAATCATAACCTTCTCGTTCGTACTCTACAGCACGTTGAAGGAGTTCTACACGATCCATAGCCTCACCCTCCGTCATTTTCTATTTGGGTTTCTATAATATTTTATCATAGTGTTCCATTAAAAAGAAGGTATCAACCACCAAGTGGAAAAAGAAAGAATCTCTGACCTTCTGGCGTATCAATTGTACCTGAGTTTTCATTGTCAATATTCTTAAAATCAACTCCAGAGTTTGATAAACTCTTCAGTTTTTCTGCCATATCAGGCGCAAAATATGTTAATGCAGGTTTGTCAAACTCATCTGTTTGATGAAGACCAATAATGAATAAACCATCTGTTACAATTGCCCAAGGATAGGGTTCTTCAAACCTCTCACCCACTCTAAATCCAATATTCTCCCAAAACTTGATTTCCTGTTCAATATCCTCAATGTTTAGAGCAATCTCACCAAATATACCACACAGATTATTAGGGAAATCTTCTGGTACAGGATTATTGTAATCAATATCCATCAGTGTTTTACTTACATATTTATAGTCTAAGTCTTTACGAGACTGATTCACACTCAGAAGCATCCCCTGTCTAATTTGTGCTATGATTTGCCTTGGTTCCTCTTCAGTCCCAACAGTCATAATCGGCTTTAAGCTGCAGTTTTTAGTTTGCCAATGCTAGTTTGAATGTCATCAGACACATAGGTTAGTCCCAAGTACTCGTCTTTTCCCTCAACTAAAATAATATGTAATGATCCATCACAAATCTCTGTCCACTTTACTGGTGACTGCCCTTTATTCTCAACTCTGTATCCTAGTTTATTATACAAATCCATTGATTTATCAATATCAGTGGTTCCAATTGTTAAATATGCAACACGCCCTAATTTTGAGTCCATAGTATACCTCCTTATCCTTTTGATACTCATACCCCAAGAGCTTAATTGAAAATCTCAAAGTGAGCATACCCTTCATATAATTTCTAATAAATTTATAATGATCTAACGACATTATTAGTTTATGATGAAACTAGATACGAGGTGATAATATGTCAAAAGCAGACAACGAGAAACAAACACATGATATTGATGCTGAAAAAAGCGAAGTTGAGAATAGTGCATTGAATAATAATGAACATGACATACAACAGGAAAAGTCCATGAAGGATGAAATTACTGAGCTTATTAAACCCATTGCCATTCATGAAGCTAAAAGCGCTATATATAAAGCTAAATTGGCGGGCTATGTGCTAAAAAAAAGGTGCACAAGGCGCTAACAAAGCCGCAAAATTCATCCATGAAAAAGCAGGAGACTATATAGAAGCTCGCAGTAGAAAAAAAAGACTCCCATAAAAGAACTAAAAAATGACACCAACAAATTCATAATTTGATGCAAAAATTAGAGCCTATGATGAAATTTTCATATGGCTCTTTTTGAATAACTTTACAATATGAAACAATCAGTACAAATACCATCGCCAATGACTTCCTTTAGTTCATCCAAACTTAGGAATGACAAACTATCTGCCCCAATGTGCAATTCTAATTCGTTACTTAGTAAATCAGCAGCTGGCAGTTTCGTCTCACGCCCTGTGTCTACCCCTTTTGTACATGGTGATAGTATTGGCGGTGCAGGTATTCTAACATGAACTTCTAATGCCCCAGCTTTTCTTAAAAGGTCAACAATATGCTTCATTGTATGGCCTCGAACTATGGTGTCATCCACTACAATTACGCGTTTTCCTCTAACAGCAGAACTCTGTACCTGAAGCTTGTCTTCAACCATTTCTTTTCTCTTTGAGTCGTCCGATTGAATAAAACTTCTTCCTGTATATCTATTCTTTAAAAGACCAAACTCCAAAGGTAGTCCACATTCTCTTGAATACCCTAAAGCTGAGGGCATTCCCGACTGGGGAACACCTATAACAAGGTCTACATTTATATCTTTTTCTCTACTTGCTAAGGCCAGCATTTTTCCTAGATTTTTTCTGACCTCATAATAAGACTCAGAAGTATATAGACTGTCCTCTCGACTAAAATACAAGGCTTCAAAAGCACAAAATCGATGTGGAGGGGTTTTGAGGTTGTACTGCTTTATAACTTCCCCATTTTCGATCACAATGAGACTACCAGGTTGAACTTCTCTAACTTCAATGATGTCTAAATGATTGAATGCGCAGGATTCAGATGCAACAGCAATACCCTGCCTATCAAAATGTTTAAATTGGGCTATGAAAAGTGGCCTTGTGCCGAAACAATCCCTAAAAGCATATATTCTGCTTTTATGAATGCCTACGGCCGAAAAAGCTTCGTTGTCTCTGGCAAAAGTCAAGTTAGAAACGAACTCTAAGTCACATTCTTTTCCTGAATTGGTTTCAGACTCAACCTCATTGAGCTCATACATTCTTTTTAATGCCAATTGAAACCGATTAAACAAGCTTTCAGTATCACTCTTAAATCGCCCTGGTTCAATCTGGCCATTAAAGGCAATAGCTGTCGTTTTCTCAACGTCTGAAAATGGCTGGACGTAAGTTAGAGTATTACCACCTTGTGTCCCATACCTTACATGTGAAATTGCTGATTTTGTGTTCAAAGTAACTTCTGACCATTCTAAGTCATCTTCTCTAGATTCATTCATGTCATCAAAAATTGATTTTCTTAAATTATGTACAAGTCCCACGGACTTATGCAACTTGATTGAACTCTTCATGGTATCCAAAGTCTGATTAGTAGTATTGTCTCCTTCAACCACATAGGCAATACCACAACCGTCTTCTCCTCTATGTTGAAGAGCTTTAAGCCCAGATAGAACAACATTCATGACATTTGTTAATTCTGTGAAAGAAACTGCAAAAACACCACATGCTTCCCTTGGTTTATATGACCCTTCGGCTTTTATTAAAGGGGTGTTGCCAAATGGCACACCCCTTTTATCATTACTACACATAGCAAGTCCTATACAGTATCTTCACGTAGAATGTTTAGGTCTTTGCCTTCCATAACTTTATTCATATTTCTCATTGAACACATTTTGCCACACATTGTACACGTGTCCTCATGCTCTGGCATTGACTCTGCTCTATATCGTCTTGGTTTTTCTGGCTCAAGAGCAAGCTCAAACATACCTTCCCAATCAAGCTTTTGTCTTGCAGCACTCATTTTATTGTCCCAGTCTCTAGCACCATGAATACCTTTAGCAATATCACCAGCATGGGCTGCAATCTTAGAGGCAACGATACCCTCTTTCATATCATCTAAATTTGGTAGTCTAAGGTGTTCTGCAGGTGTAACGTAACATAGGAAATCTGCACCATGGCTTGCAGCAATAGCACCACCAATAGCACTTGTAATATGATCATACCCAGGAGCTACATCTGTAACGATAGGGCCAAGTACATAGAATGGTGCGCCGTGACAAAGCTTCTTTTCAAGCAGCATATTCGCTTCAATTTCATTTAATGCCATATGCCCTGGACCTTCTACCATAACTTGAACATTCTTCTCCCAAGCACGTTTTGTAAGCTCACCCAGCGTCATTAGTTCTTTAATTTGACTTGCATCTGTAGCATCATGAATACTTCCAGGTCTACATGCATCACCTAAGGAAACCGTTACATCATACTCATAACAGATCTCTAAAAGCTCATCGTAGACTCGTAGAATGGATTTTCATTTCCTGTTAGCTCCATCCAAGCGTATATAAGCGAGCCACCTCTTGAAACGATATGATTCAATCTAGGATTTCTTTTGAATACTTCCATTGTGTCTCTGTTCATGCCCGAGTGAATTGTTACAAAGTCTACTCCATCTTCTGCATGACGACGTACTACATCAATGAACTCATCAGCTGTAATGTCTGAAAGTTCTTTATCATAAAAACCAATAGCATCATAGACGGGAACTGTACCAATCATAGCTGGTGACTTCTCAATAAGTAATTGTCTAAACTCTCTCGTTTTACCGTAAGAGCTTAGATCCATGATGGCTTCTACACCCATATTTATTGCAGTTTCAACTTTTTTCCATTTCCACTTCAAAGCTTTTACAGTCTTTTGAAATCCCAAGGTTAACATTAATTTTTGTTCTTAGTCCTTCACCCACTGCTTCAGGGTTAAGATTCTTGTGGTTCTTATTTGCAGGAATTATAATCGTTCCAGCAGCCATTTTTTCCATAAGAAGTTCAGTAGAGATATGTTCCTTTTCTGCTACTGCCTTCATTTCATTAGTTAGAATACCTTTACGTGCTGCTTCCATTTGAGTTTTATACATTTTTTCATCCTCCTCATAGACATGAGCCCGGGATGTGCCAGAGTTATTGTTATTGATATGTGCATTTCACTATAATTCATAGCAATAAAAAATGCACACCCAATAGAGTATGCACGATAGTCACAAAAATATTTGCGATTAACATGAAAAGCTCCCTACGCAGGCATTATCCATACAGGTTCTTTGGGTCAGAAATACACATTTCTATCTCAGCCTGTTTCCAGGCTCCCCACTTTTCAAACGATTATTTATTTGTCATGTTATTACGGTACTCATTATAGCGAGTCGTGTCCAATTTGTAAAGCTTATCTTTATGTCCAGTGAAATAAACATTTTCAAGTTTCCGTACAGAACGCTCATTATCCTCGTCTTGAGGCCTTCCAACAACCTTAAAAAACTCTTCGCGTGAAACCGCTTCTCCATGTGCTATCAATGCCCCAAGAGCAGCACACTCATCTGGTACTAGAAAGTTTCTATGGGTCCAGGCGTCATTCAAATTATAAGACATACCATTTGATAACTGGACATCATCTATAACAAAAATTCGTCCAATATCATAAGTTCGCAAAAGTGTATATAGGGCAGCACCTATGAGTTGTACACGAGCTGGCCACCGTTCTGATAATTTCTCCAAATCAACAGCTGTGATTCGCCTTGTTAAATTTAAACTTCTCACTTCATCGCTTCTTCTATCACCTGAAAACCTATTTATTAACAGGCTCTCATTCACGTTCATATCCGAATTTATCTGGTTTCCATAATCGTTAATACGTCGATACAAGTACCCATCTTGCTCTTCTTGACTGGTTGCAGTTATATGTCCTTTTACATGTAAGTTTGTTTTATCTACACCGTCTTGATGCATACTCTGATATGAAAATTTAGCGATGCTCCCAAACTTATCATTCAAAAGTTCTATAAGACTGTCCATTTGTATAAATCCAGAACTAACAATGCTGTTTATAAGCTCAGTAACGCTTACGCCACTGGTAATATCAATATATAAATCAATCAATTGAATCCCTCCCCATGGACTATTTACCCTCAGAGAAATATAAAAAACCCTGTCAATGAACATTTTACATTCAACCAACAGGGTTTTACATGTTTATGAAATCTAAGACTCTAGCTTAGCTTTCAGTTTGTCTATTGTACCAGTGCCTGTAACGGGGCGGTCTAAAACCAAGTACATAAAATTGAGTGCAAGAATATCTTCAGGATGTGTGTAGAACTCAGGAATTTCTCCAAAAATTTTGTATGCATCCTCAAGTTTAGAAAGTGGTACAGCCATATGACTACTCAAATCATTAATCTCTGTTAAATACATATTTTGAGTAGTAAGTGTACTTGCTATAGCTTCACCATTAGTAGTCACTGTGACAGCAAGCATATGGTCCTCAAGCCTATTCGTTTCAGGATTTATAAAAGTAACAGGTACCCAATTATAAGGAGGTGATGTTTCAATATCGCCTCGTCTAGCTTCATAAATATATGGCTTTATAATGTCAGGTCGTATTACAATATCATCTATTAAATAATCTTTTTAGACTTAAACTTTTCAGCTCAGAAAACCCGAGCATTACACTCATATCGTCAAGCATTTGAGGATGTTTCGATAAGTACAGCTTAAAGTATGTTTGAACAAGTTCATCCTTTAAATTATCCTTGTGCATATCAACGGCGTCTTGAGTTAATACAATAGCATTCTCTGATATAAATACGCTTGGCAGTCTAGATCCTGATGCTATTTTAATCATTTCAATACTGTCATCAAACTTAATTTGGTAGGTTTCGAATTGGTTCTCAAACTCCATGGTCAGTTTAATAAGTTTGTCACGTTCCTTAACAGACCACTCCTGAACCATTTCTGATTTCAGATAACGTTCATTTTTTTTCATCATTAAATAAATAGTAATTGTCTACTTCATCAGACATTGTCTGAATGTATCCAGTTTCGCTCAATAGAATACCTGATGCTTCTTCTACTTCTGGGAAATGAAGCCGATCACTTAAGTCGATCAACTCAGAGATCATTGTTGCCCCACCATTTGAAACAACTGGCGCTGACTCAACTCCAGCTTCCCTTGTGAATGATTGACATCCAGTAAGCGCTACAACCCCAATCACGCAAAATAATACAGCTTTCATTTTTTTTACTTGTCATTTTATCACACCATTCTGCCTCGCTATAAACCCTAGGCCTTATTTATCTCTAATTAGATTTTAAATTAAGTCGCATCACTTGACAAGCAGTGGTTTAATTTCCATCCAATTGGCTATTAATACCAATGGTCAATCCATCAAAATTGCATACAATTATAACGGTTCCAATTATGTATTTATTACAATTTGTTAAGTTAAAACCAGTGTTTTATTTCTGATTCCCATTGTAATTGTGCACTATTTTGGTATACTATAACCATTCGAACGAGAATCATTATCAACGAGGTGATTAAAATGATAAAAAAACATATTAATTGGCGGCACAGCTGGCCACGGTATAAATACACTCTCCTATTTTTTAGTGAGAATCCTTAGAGATCAAGGATACCATATCCATTCAATGAAGGACTATATGTCAAGGGTTCGCGGAGGTGCGAATTTCACACAAATTCGATTTGGAAACGAAGCAATTTCAGGTCATGACCCCAAAGTAGATATACTCATGGCTTTGAATCAAGAAGCTGTAAATCTACACAGTTCAAAACTACATGAAAACGGCTTTATAATCTGTGATACTGACGTTACTACAGATGTAAAAAACGTTATTAGAATTCCGATAAAAAAAATCGGAGCTAACAATCAAAACCCTAGAGGTCTCTCATCCATTGCCGTTGGTGCGATAATTAAAGCAATCGGCTTAAGCGAAGATGAACTTAAAAAAAATCAATATAAAAAAAATGGCCCGACGCAATGCGAACGAAAAATCACAACACAGCCTTAGAAGCTTTTAACGCTTCACAAAAGGTCTTTGAACCATTGCCTTCTCAGGACAACACTGCACTTTACATGTCTGGGAATCAGGCTATTGCTCTTGGAGCTTTAGCTGGCGGACTGGACTTCTATTGTGCATATCCAATGGCACCTTCAACAAGCGTTATGACTACACTTAGTCAATTTGAAGCTCAGGCTGGTATCTTGGTTGAACAAGCTGAAGATGAAATCGCTGCAATGAATGTTGTTATTGGTGCCTCCGCCACTGGTGCAAGGTCAATGACTGGTTCATCTGGTGGTGGTCTAGCCCTTATGGTTGAAGCTCTAGGATTTGCAGGTATTGGAGAAGTCCCAATCGTTGTTGTTGACGTTCAAAGGCCAGGCCCTGCGACAGGTCTTCCAACTCGTACAGAACAAAGTGACTTAAGTTTTGTTCTCACTGCGCCACAAGGAGAAATGCCTAGAATGATCATTGCAGTAAAGGACGTTGAAGATGCTTTCTATCAGTCTGCAAGAGCACTAAACATTGCAGAAGCCTATAGAATACCAGTCTTTATTCTAAGTGATCAATACTTGGCAGACATGGCTCAAACTTTTACAGAACCCGACTTAAGCAAACTTCAAATTCATAGTCACTTAGACGATCAAAATGATCTTAATGAGTTATACAAAATCTATGACTTAAGTGGTTCTTTAACACCACGGATGCTTCCGGGGCAAAGCGGCTCAACCTTAACTTTTGTTGACAGTCATGAACATGATGAAGTTGGCCATATTACCGAAGATCCATCACTCAGAACAGAAATGATGCATAGAAGAATGAAAAAAACTCGACCTTCTTAGAAAGGAAGTTAAAGAACCCGATTACTATGGTCCTAGCTCTGCTGAAATCATATTAGTTGGTTGGGGCTCTATGAATGGTGCTTTAAAGGACACTGTAGAACTCTTAAACGGTGAAGGCCTCAGCGTTGGTGCATTAATATTCGGTGACATCTACCCTCTTCCTGAGAAAAAAATTACTGTCCTACGCAACAACAGCAAAAAAGATTATTAATGTTGAGATGAATTACACTGGACAACTTGCACGATTGATTCGAATGGAAACAGGTATCGAAATGGATGAAAGCATTTTAAAATTCGATGGTCGTCAATTGAATTTCCGAGAAGTTGCTCAGCAAGTAAAGGAGTTGATGTAATATGACTCATATTGAAGTAAATAGAGAAGTAAACGAAAATGCTACTATATCTGGTAAAAATAGATTTGATAACAGCGTAGAAAATACATGGTGCCCGGGTTGTGGTAACTTTGGCATTCAAAACTCTATAAAATCCGCTCTGAACGATATGGATTTAAACCCTGAAGATGTTCTTCTTGTCTCTGGAATAGGTCAAGCAGCTAAAATGCCCCATTACATTAAGGCAAATGGTTTAAATGGTCTTCATGGACGTGGTCTGCCATTAGCTTTTGGAGCATATGTTGCAAATCCTGATCTTAAGATTTTGCTTTCAACAGGTGATGGAGATGCATATGGTGAAGGTGGTAACCACTTTATACACAACATTCGACGAAATCTAGACATTGTTCACATGGTTCATGACAATCAAGTCTATGGTTTAACGAAAGGTCAAGCGTCACCTACAACTGCCAAAGGACAAAAAACGTCATTGCAGCTTGAAGGTGTACGACTAAACCCACTGAATCCTGTAGCAATGGCAGTCTCAATTGGTGCCAGTTTTGTTGCTAGAGCCTTCTCTGGTGATCAGGAGCATCTTACTGAAATCATTAAACAGGCGATGAATCATAAGGGATATGCACTAATTGACATTATGCAACCATGCGTTACGTTTAATAAAATCAACACTTATAAATGGTATAAAGATAGAATTTATACTCTTGCAGATGATTATGATCCTACGAATCAACAATTAGCGTTTGCTAAAGCGCTTGAATGGGGAGACGATGGAATTCCGGTGGGCATAATTTACAAAAATGACCAACCAACATTCCTTGAAAGGGTCGATCATTTGAAGGATATTAAACCCTTAGCCAAGCGAAATAGAACACCTATGGATATTAATAACATCCTGGAAAGTTTCAAATAACAGTATTAAGGACAAATAATCAAGATTAGTTTAGAATTCCTACGTATGTTTATACGTAGGAATTTCTTATTGCACGTTTGATTTATTTTGTTATAATTAGCATGTATGTTACTTGAAATGTCAAGTTTAAAATCGAATATAAAAGGGGTTTTACAATGTTTGGGTTAAAAACTAATTCAGCTATTGAAATGCTTGCTTCCATGGCACGTTATGCCAGACGAGCACAATATGAGCTGAGCTCGGAGCAAAAGCGCTATCAATTAGACACGTATATCGAGTCTTACATGGGCCAGATAGAGCAAAAGCTACCGCGTATTGTACGTAATGAAATTGATAACTTCTTTATAGCCTACCGTGGTATTGAGAAGATATCTATTCAACACATTCACGAAAACGGAATCAGTTCACCACAGGAATTCGTAAAGTACTTCAAAGAACTAACTGCAGAAGACATTATCAATATAGCTTCTAGTGCACTTAGATTAACAGTGGATGAAATTAAAAAACATTAGCTATCAAGACTGCTCATCCACCTAGCCACCTGCCTATTACAGATGACGCCAGCCTAGATGAAGAAGCACAAATGTACTACCACTTCTTTAAGTATCCAGAATTAACGAAACAACGCCTGGATATACTATTTGAAACTTACTACAACGATTTCTTCCAATACATTGAAAATGCAGTTATGCTTCATTTAGAAGAAGTTAAAAGTCACCATATGGATTATGTCGAAGACGACCTTGAATCCTACCTTGGTGCGTTGTTTAAGAGCAGCGGTAAGATTCCTGACAACATGTCAGATGGCACGGCGTACATCAGTTACTTCTACGAATTGGATGCACACTCTATAAATGATCTAGGCAATATTTTCATTTACGGTTTTGCACTTGAAAACAGATTCAACGAGCAGGAACGTAAAAAGAATACAGAGGATCTTCTTAAAGCTTTATCAGATCCAAAGCGTATAGAAATTCTTCGCCTGATTGGGAAAAAGAGATGGTACAGCAAGGAGTTAGCTGAATACTTCAACCTTGCAAAAGGAACAATGTCATACCACATTAACAAGCTACTTGGCATGGGAATTATTCGGGAGACATCTGGTGAATTCAACCGAGTATATTATAGTGTTGATGAAGAACGCCTAACCATTTTATTTGAAGAAGCACTTGATGATTTACTGAATAAAAACGAAATATAACAGTATGATGTAAACCAGATAAAAAATAAAGCGGAACAACTATAAGATGAATATCATCTTGCAGTTCGTTCCGCTTTTTTTAAATCTAAATTCTTTCAAACTTATAAGTGCAATTCCAGCTACACATATCCACTGATAGAAAGTAAGTCCCAGCGCAATGGGTGGATGAATACGAATAAATTCAGAAAAAAAATCTATAAATCAAATATGCAGTGAAATATCGACTTATCCATACCCCACCCTCTTCCTTGTGACTGATAGTTTCAGTAACAGCACAAGAGCAAAGGTGTGGAATCCAACTTCATAAAGCTGCGTTGGATGCCTTAACACATGATCCCCAAAATCAATTCCAATTGAGTGATTGGTGCTTAAACCGTAACAACAACCTCTTAAAAAACAGCCAAATCGACCAAACACCATACCTAGAGCTATTGGTGCTGCCAGTTTATTGCCATGTCGACCTTTGATGCCTAGTAACCTTTTGGCAAACATAACACCCGCTAAGCCTCCAAGGAATCCGCCAAGGACTGTCCGTCCGCTCATAAAAAAGCTCCCAAGAAAAAGGGGGGCCAACAATTGCGCTCCAGTTCATAATCCATAGTGGTAGCTTAGCACCGAGTGTACCAAATAAAAGAGCTGAAACAACGATTATAATGCCATCGTCATGAAAATAGTCTTCACGATTTCGACTTAAGGCTTTAAGTAATATCAATCCAAATACAAGTCCTAATGTAATCATTAACCCATATGCTTCAACTTCTAAAGACCCTATTTTTATTGTCGGATGTAAACCCCAATCAATATGATGTATATGTGAATCAAACATATTTTTTCACACCCTTGCAGCACTCATCATTGTTTAAACACCCGTACAATTTAAGAGCAGAACAATGTCCTGCTGCGCTCACTGTCTTCATGAGTGCAAATGCAAGAGTTACCCACCACCCAATGGCAGGAACAAAAAATTACAACTGCTAAAACTATTATGTTTAGTACAAATCCCATAACGTGCGCAAATTGCATTCCCAATTCATCTACAACTACTTTATCTGGCAACATACCACCCATGAGAAAATGACCAAGTACAACCATAGGTGCCTTGCGCACCTTGAGTAAGGCAGAAGCCCCTAAAAGTAAGGCTGTTGCAACCAGCCATTCATAACTATTAAACAGAACCGCTAGCCACACTAATGCCGCCACACCGTATCTGCAAAACTCAAAACCAATTTTAGAAATCCTAACAGGATGAACACGTCTCATTTATATCCTCCTATTTAGAATCCAATTCCTAAAAGACAAGCGCCGAATAATAAAAATATAACAAGTACTTGTGTTAATACAAATACAGCAAACCCTAAAAGAATTGACTCTATAATTAAACTCGGTTTTTTTTCTTGGTCTAATTTTACGATTGGGGTTCTTAGATTTTGGTGGTTCTTCTCCCATTTCTATTACTCTTTGAATTTCTTCTTCAGTAAATGGAAGTCTCTTTAGATAATACTTCACCCCAAATAGAATACCTGCAACAAAACCAATCAAATATAACACCGCTTCACTTCCCTTCTCTTTTTTTGTATTGCTTTTTTTTCATTTCCAACTATAATTTCTTCGTCAATTTACTTAAACTTCTTCCAAATGGCATTAACATTGGAACATGTTCTTGGTACTCTTCATATCCCTTTAAATGCTTACAAAGAGCTTTTTCCTCTTGGCTTGCCCGCAGTACCATCATAGGTATAAAGATTACTGAATTAAGAATAAGTACGGTATAGTTCCCATAAATAAGACCTGCTCCATATATCATGGAAATTGTTGAAGTATATAGTGGGTGACGTACAAATTTATATGGTCCACCACTTACCAGACTGTGTTTTGACTTCACACGTATCTGATTTGACCAATTGGATTTTAGATAGTATCTTCCAAGTAAATTTACAATTAAACTAAAGTACACTATCCCAGCTCCGATAAACTTCCATACATCATTAAAAAAATACTTGTCCAATTCTCAATCTATATACACCAAAGCAAAGCACTGCAAAGAGTGCCATACTACCTGTTTCAACAAATGACTTCTTATACCATACAACTTCAGACTCTTTATCAAACTCCATTGCATTAAGAAGTATCGCTAAAAATACAACCGTCACACTCACTGGTATAGCCATGTAAATAAACTGTTCCTTGAAACTCATAGCATTTATGACATCCATCTTTTAGCGCCTCACTTTCTATACATCATGTTGTATGTAGAAAATGGAATACGTTTTAATTCAGGGGTGATTACATGCACACATTCTTTTTGGGCTGATTTAACATCAAAATTGTACCGATCTAAGAAAGATGTCACAGTCATTCGAAATGTATTTTCATCAATATATTGAGTTTTGTCTGCACTAGACTTTAAGAGCCAATCAGCAGGAATTATACCTTTCAAATTACGTATCGTTTTGAAACAATCACAGCTTAGAAGTCCAGTTTTCGACATTAAGTCATCCATTTCAAAGTTAAGTGTGTTGTTCACAATTGGAAGGTAGCCGCTCAGATCAATATGTCTAAGTATTGGTACAAATCCTTTTTTTACCTTTCACAAAATAACTGACTGCTATTCTTTCCACATTACATGGTAACGGGACAAAGTCCTTTTTACGAACAGCACCAACAGTCTGATCTTCAATGGCGTTCAAAACGTCTGTAAGAGTGATAGAACTGTACTCATTCTTTTGCGTTACTTGTTTTTCTTCTCCATATTGAGACAATGGTTGAAAATTCACGCCACGAATTCCATGTTTGTCCATGGCATATGCAACAATCTCCCCCAAATGATCTTTGTTGAACTCAGAGACGGTGACAACTAACGTAATCGGTATGGAATAGCTAATTAAATTTTCTATTGCCTTAAGTTTGGTCTCTAACAAGTTTTTACCTCGGTGCGACTTATAATAGCCGTCTTCTAAACCATCAAATTGTAGGTAAATTTCAAAACGACCTTTAAACTCAGATAAAGCCTTCACAAAGTCCTGGTCTTCTGCAATTCGAATGCCATTTGTATTAAGCATGACGTACTTAAACTCACGCCTACGTGCTTCCTTAATTACATCAATAATATGAGGATGAAGTGTAGGTTCTCCTCCACTAATTTGTAAAATTTCTGCGTCCCCATTTTCAGCTTCCTGATAGTAATCTAACATACTTTCAATTTTTTTTAAGTGAAAGGTCTTTTCCAGTTGACGACGCTGCATAACACATTTCACACTCTAGATTGCAACGGTTGGTGATTTCAATCAGACCAATACAAGTGTGCTGATCATGTCCTGGGCATATACCACAGTCATGAGGACATCCGTTTTTGAATACAGTATCTCTTTTAGTATTCGTACCAGCTTTGTCAAAACTATATCGATTTAAATACCATTCTTTGTCAGTTTCTCTAAGTGTTTTAATTTCTCCATGAACAGGACACATACCTAGTTGAAATACTGAAAGGCCTTCTATAACGACTTTTCCTTCTATTACGCTCATGCATTCAGGGCATAGCATTCTAGTAGGACTATGATAAATATATGAATGATTCATTAAATTCTCCCTAAATATAAGACTTAGTTGATAGCGCTTTCATTCTACCACTAAAACTTTCGTAAAAAAGAAAATTAGTATATCTTGTGGTAATATTGTAATATTTTTCTTTCAGAAAATGAAATAGACCCAGAGACAAATAGTTATTCATCTCTGGGTCTTAATACATACTTTTTAATACGACTATTAACGTTTAAGACTCAAATACCGCTTTGGGTTCTGAAGATTTTTCCTTTTTCTTAGAACCAGAAAACTTCACAATTAGGTCATCGGCAATTGTGTATAGTACTGGAATAAACACCAGTGTCAGTAGTGTCGATAACAGAAGTCCACCAACAACGAATCGTGCCATTGGCGCCATTGATTCAGAGCCCTCTCCTATTGCCATTGCCATAGGAACAAGACCAAGAACCGTCGTCATAGTAGTCATAAGAATCGGACGAAGACGAATTGGACCAGCGGACATAATTGCATCTTCCTCGACTCGCCTCTTTCTCTTCTTAAATTGATTGCGTCAACAAGTACAATTGCATTATTTACAACAATACCCGCAAGCATGATCATACCAATCATTGCCGGAACACTCATAGGTGTTCCCGTTGTTGCAAGTCCGATTAAACCACCAGACATTGCAAGAGGTACCGAGAACATGATTACAAATGGTTGAACCAGTGACTCAAACTGTGATGCTATAATCATGTAAACAAGGACTACGGAAAGCGCTAGTGCCATAAATAAACTAGTAAATGATTCTTGCATTTCTTCAGCCTGACCACCAACTTCAAAATTGTAACCAGCTGGCATTTCATAAGCTTCAAGCACTGCAACAATGTCTTTATTTACTGCAGACAGGTCACGGCCAAACACATCGCCTGTAATGCTAACATATCGCTCTTGGTTAATTCTTGTGATAGAACTTGGACCTTGTTCAACTTCGATTGTCGCCACTTGACTCAGAGGAACAGATACACCAAGCGGGCTAATTAGAGCTGTATCTTGGAGGTTTTCAAACTGACGACCATCTTCAAGTTCACTCTTAATAACGATATTGATTTCCTCTTCATTTAACTTAATTCTGGAAGCAACCATACCATCAATTCTACTTTTAACCATACTTGAAATTGCACTGCTGTTTAAGCCATATTGGCCTGCCTTTTCTCTATCAACTTTCAACTGAATTTCTGGAAGTCCATCTTCAAGAGATGTTTCAACTTCTCTTGCTCCTTCAACAGCTTTAATTTGCTCAGATAGGTCATCGGAGATTATACGAAGTGTTTCAATATCATCGCCTTTTACCTTTATATCGATCATTGATCCGCCACCCATTGCGCCACCTTCATTAGTGACCTGAATCTCAGCACCTGAAACTCCAGTAAGCTCTGTACGGATTATATCTGCAATTTCTCTATCTGACAATTCACGACTATCAAGAGGAACGAGTTCCACGTTGATTGTTGCGCTATTTGATGATGTAGAGCCAGTCATGGAACTCATCTGGTCTCCATATCCTGTACTGGATAGAATAGATTCAACATCATTGCCTGCAACCTCTAATATTGAAGTTTCAATCTCGTCAACATATCTTTGTGTTTTTTCAAGAGCACTGCCCTCTGGTAATTTCACTGAAACTGATACTTGTCCAGCGTCAGATGATGGGAAGAATTCTGCACCAACAAAACCTATAAGTCCCATACTCAGTACAAATATTGCCACAGTAAAACTTATGACTGTCTTTCTATGTTTTACAGAGAATTTAAGCAGCCCTCTGTATTTCTTTTCTATAGTTCTGAAAATACCAGCTTTCTTTTCTCCTGTCTTCAAAGCATCTGCATTGGTAGCAAGGAGTTTTGATGCCAGCATAGGAACCAATGTAAGGGCAATGAATAGAGAGGCTAGCAGTGACATGACTACTGTCAAACTGAAATCTCTAAATAGGATACTAACCATACCTTCAACAAATGTTAATGGAAGGAATACCACAATTGTTGTTAAAGTAGATGCAAATATTGCATTTCTAACTTCATTAGCGCCTTTTATAGCTGCTTCCTCTGCTTCCACACCTTCCGTTCTATAACGGAATATGTTTTCAAGAACAACAATAGAGTTATCCACCAACATACCTACACCTAGGGTTAAACCGCCAAGGGTCATCATGTTTAGTGTGATCCCGTTAAAATAAATTAGAATAAAAGTTGCAATTACTGAAATTGGTATAGAAAGACCAATGACCAGTGTTGACTTAAAGTGTCTTAAGAACAGGAATAAAATTATAACTGCCAGAACACCACCAACTAGTGCTGACTGAACAACATTATCTATTGAATTTTCAACATTTGTAGCTGAATCGCTAAATATATCAAGATCAGCACCTTGAAGTTGACTTTGTAACTCGGAAATTTCTGTTCTAAGCTCCCGAGCAACTTCTACTGTGTTGGCATCTGATGATTTTTGAACTGAGATGTTAATCGTTCTTTCACCATCACGATGTACCTTACCGCTGACATCTTTTGATACAAGTCTTACATCCGCAATTTCCTCAAGTCGAGCTTGTCCGCCACGTGGAAGAGACACAACAAGTGACTGTAGTTCACCGACATCTTCAAACTCACCAACTTGTCTAATGTTTAGTTCTAATGGCCCTTTGCTCATGTTTCCAAGTGGTGTATTAAAGTTCTCAGAACGAATGACTTGTGCCAGTTGTCCCGCTGTTAAACCGTAACCCGACAATACTTCCTCGGAAACATTGATTTGAACTTCTTGTTCTTCTCCACCTGTTACAGAAACCGATGCCACACCATTAATACGTTCTAGGCTCGGGGATACAATATCTTCTGCGATCTGTTCAAGTTCGCTAATACTTTTATTGCCACTCAGTGTTAAGTTCATAATTGGCATTGCGTTAATATCCAGCTTTAGAACCATAGGTTCATTCGCGTCCTCAGGCAAATACCCTTTTACGCGATCGACACTTTCACGTATATCTATGGCCTTCATGTCCATATCCGTTCCAAAATCAAACTGGAGTATGGTTACGGCAGAACCATTCATTGCATTAGTAGTTATTGTTTCAAGACCTTCTAAAGTTGCTAGACTGTCTTCAATGGGTTTACCCACCATCTTCTCTACTTCTTTTGGCCCAGCACCTTCAAACTGCGTTACAACAAGCGCTACTGGAAACTCAATACTCGGGAATAAATCAACCGCAAGCATGCTAAGTGAAACTGCACCCATAATAATAATGATCAGCGTTACCATAATTACAGTAACAGGGCGCTTAACCGATAGTTTTGAAATATCCAATATTACTCACCCCCCCCATTAACCTTCAGAGGTGTCCCATTTTCGATAAACTGCTGACCTTCTACAACAAGTTCATCGCCACTAACTAGGCCATCTAGGATGACAGTGAACTCACCATTGTCAAAACCAGCTTCAACATATTTTTCCTCTGCAACACCATTGTTGCTTACATAAACTATTTTTCCATCTGTTCTCTCAAGAATTGATGTTGAAGGAACAATAATTGCATCTGATGCTTCTGAAATATTGAGTTTAATATCTACAAACATACCTGGTTTGATTGCATGGTCTGCATTATCAAATACGATTCTTACTGGGAATAGTCTTGTTTTTAAATCTGCAGCTGGACTCACCCAATCAACTGTACCAGAAACAAGTTCTGAAGACACTGCAGGCACTCGACCATTAATAACATCACCTACAGTTAGGCTACCAATAATGTTTTCAGCAACTTGAATGTCAACATATACTTCGTCCATGTTTATAACACTTGCTACGTGTTGACCCTGACCAATGGTTTGACCAACTTCTACATTAAGTGCTGAAATCACACCTGTAATTGGAGACTTTAAATCAGCATCTGAAATTTGGTCTTGTGATTGTTCTACTGCAATTTTAGCTTGAGAAAGTTGAACTTTTGCAGCTTCAACACCAGCTTTGCTTGCCTGTAATTCAGCCTGCTCATATTGAGATTTTGAAATTGCTGCGCCATTTGGATTTTCATAAAGTGCCTTCATTCTTTCGAAGGACTTTACAGCTAAAGTATTTTGATCTTGCATTGATCGAACCTGATGTTGTGCCGCTTCAAGCGATAACTGAGCATTACGAGATGCTCTTTCGACGTTTTCCTTATCTAAAACATAAACAAGGTCATCTTCATTTACATCATCACCAACTTGTACTGGCACTTCAAGGATTTCACCTGGTATCATTGAAGCTAGATGAACCGTATTTGCTGGTGACAAAACACCATTATACGATAAGGTTCTATCTAAATCTCCACTCTGAATCATAATCGTTTGTACTGATTGTTCTTTGATTGAAGCAGCTTGAGCTGTTTCCTTAGCATCTGCCTGTCCACAGCCAGTTAGCGATGCCATAAGCATTGCCGAAACCGCAACTACAGCGATTTGTTTACGCATATCTCTACCTCCAGTAAATTAATAATCTCATTTCATTTCCAAATACATCTTATATGGCAAGATTGAATAGCCACTTATGCAATTCTTAATAATTCTTAAATGAAATTTATGAACTTTTATGTTCGACGAGTTAGTGATAAAGTTAAATTGAGGAAAACTATGAGAAAGTCAAAATAGACAAACATTAATCAATAAATTTGGAGGTTCATATGGCACAAGAACTGATTCATATAGTGGAAGACGAAGTGGAAATTGCTGAACTTATTAGAGATTATTTAGAAGACGAAGGTTTTAGAGTGGCTCATTCTATCGATGGTCAAGCCGGCCTTGAAAAATTTCAATCTGAAAAACCCGATCTTGTCATTCTTGATCTAATGCTCCCTAAAATGGATGGCTTCGAGGTATGTAGACTCATGAGAAAGGATTCTGAGATTCCAGTTATAATTCTCAGCTCTAAAAACACGGACATGGATAAAGTTCTTGCTTTAGGTATTGGCGCTGATGACTACGTAACAAAGCCATTTAGCCCCATTGAACTTGTTGCACGTATTAAGGCTCACCTAAGAAGGTCGAATAAGCCAAGCACAGCAACATCAAGTAACAGCAACATTCTAGAATTTGGTGGACTTCGTATTGATAGCTCGGCATATACAGTACATGTTGATGACAAGCTTGTTAATATGACGAATAAAGAGTTTGAGTTATTGAAGCTACTTGCACAAAACCCCAATAACGTCCTTACAAAAGACCAAATTATAAATGCAGTTTGGGGCAACAATTACTATGGAGATGACAATACAATTCCTGTTCATATAAGAAAAATTCGTGAAAAGATCGAATCTGATCCAAGTAACCCGAAATTCATTTTAACTGTCTGGGGTGTTGGTTATAGGTTCACTGGAGGGACCGTAAATGAATAAACTGCTTGTTAGAGTTTATCTGTTTCTTCTTATTATGGTCGCATTTGCACTAATTCATGTTGGATCTATTCAAACTCAGATCATGACAGAAGGTTCATTTTGGGGATATGAGGTTATTGAAAAAAATGAACTTCATGTTTTCTACCAACATCTAAATGAAATTCTAAGAACGAAGTTATAACCGAATATAGAGATTATGACAATATAATGACCTCTACAATTGATGAGCTGTCTGAAGAATATGGTATAGGTACAACTCTAGAATTAATTAGTGTGTACGACGAATATGGAAATTGGATTTCAGGTTCTGACACATCAGTCGGATTTGAAAAAATCATCCATACTTGCCTCAAGCTATTTGGATAAAATAAGTCGACTGATTCTACCACCAGAAGAACTTGAGTCAATTATGCATATAAAAGGAGAAACTACAGATGGTATTGAGGTAACATTTGTTGGAAGAGCAGATGAAGACGCAAGACATTTACTGAATGTATACTCAAAAAAATCCTATGAGCTCAATATTTGGTCAATTGTCATAGCAATTTTACTTGCCTTTCTGCCTATTGGACTCTTTTTCTATTTTAACTATATTCGCCCGCTTGACAGGCTTGAAAACGCTGCAAATGCTATTGCACGAGGACAACTAGATGTTAGCATTGAGCTGAACGGACTTGACGAGATTAAAGACTTCTCAAAGGCATTTGAGAACATGAGACACGAGCTTGAAGAAAGTAGAATTAGAGAACAGAAAATTCTTGAAAACAGGCAACAACTTATTACTAATATTTCGCACGATTTAAGAACGCCAATCACGTCTATTTCAGGGTATGTTGAAGGGCTAATTGACGGTAAGGGAAAAAATCCAGAACGAATGGAAAGGTACCTCAGAACAATTAAATCTAAGACAGAATACTTGAATGGAATGATCAACGACCTGTTCTTGTTTTCTCAGCTTGACATGGATGGCTACTCACTAGAACTTATAATGTACAATAGCCGCGAACTCATGGAACGATTAATGGAGCCTATTGAACTTTGGTTAGATGATAGTGACATCTCACTTGTCATACAAAAACCATATCCAGCTGTGCCCCTAAAGGTTGATTATGCAAGAATATCTCAAGTTGTAGAGAATATTGTTCAAAATAGTATTAAGTATTCAAATGCTAACAGCGAAATTGAGATATTGTCATCTATTAAGGATCATCATTTTATAATATCGTTTAGAGACAATGGTATCGGCATTAAAGAGGAATCCCTCCCTTATATCTTTGAAGCTTTCTACAGGGAGGATAAAAGTAGGACACAGAGCCTTGGAGGCGCAGGCCTAGGCCTTTCTATATGCAAGAAAATAATCGAACTACACGGTGGTCATCTTCATATATCTAGCCAGTATGGAAAAGGAACTATGGTAGATGTATATTTGCCACTTGAAACGTTCACTTCCTATTAGTACAGATTTTAAAAGCCTAAGAACGAGTTTTACAGTTCTTAGGCTTTCTATTTTGCTTTTGTTTTGTTTGTACTCTTACATTAGACTGAAACTTCATCATGGGCAACTGCGTATGTTTTTTCTTGCGTTTCTTTTAAAGCATACATTCTCGTGTCAGCAATCTTTACTAAGGTTTCATAATCATCTGAATCCCCTCTAAAGAATGCTGCTCCGTAACTGAATCGACAATGAATATTACACTCCTTTGTTATGATAGGATTCATAATCAAGTCCTCAGAAAATTTATTCAATCGATTTTTGAGGTTCTCTTCATTTATTTCATGGAAGATTCCAACAAATTCGTCTCCACCGAACCGTGCCAGTATATCTGAAGCTCTGGTGAGATCTTTTAATCTAGAAGTGAAACCTTTGATCATGCGTCACCTTCAAGGTGGCCAAACTTATCATTAATTTGCTTTAGACCATTTAAATCAAACATAACAAGTGCAAACTCGTCGTTGTACCTTTTAGCCTTCATTTCCATAGTATGATAATACTCTTCAAACCATCTTCTATTAAATATACCTGTCAACTTATCATATCTTGACAAGTAAACAGCTTCATCCATTAGAGCCTGTTTGTTAATCGCCATTTCAATTTGAGTCCGAAGAAAATCGACCATCATATAATCTTCTTCTTTGAAGGCATTTTTGATCGGACTGTCTAGGTAAACCATTCCGTAAAGTATATCGTTGTGGAAAATTGGCGTGCCAATAGTTGATTTTGCAACTTGAAATTGATTCAGCTGAGCATCATAAATTTTAACATTTGACAGTCTAGAAATATCATTTATTATTTCTGTACTTTTAATTTGCCCACCTGTTTTTAAATATAGGAATGATTCCTCAATTGGCAACTTAAAACCATCCATCAAATCATGGTCGTAGCCCCTAAATGACTCAGCTCTTAACATACCGTCCTCGTCAACTATTAGAATACTACCTCGGTCAGCCATTTCAACACTGTCTATAGCACCATCAAGAATAATATCATATAGGATCCCAACATCATCAATTCCAAGGATCGATTGAGTTAATAAAAGCATGTCTTCTTTCATACGAACCAGTTTGTTCAACTGCATTTCATAACGTTTCTGATTAGATACGTCATATCCACTTATGAGTTTGACACTTCTTGAGTCATATTTTAGGTCTGTTACAACTAATTTTGTCCATATTGGCCGCTTAAGTTTATTAATTACCCTAACAGTGTATTCCCTTACTTCACCAGGCTCCCAATCCGTCTTGGACATTTTATTTTCTAGAAGAATAGCGTCCTCATAATCGATTAAGTCAATCCAGTCAATATTTTCAAGCTCATCACGTGAATAGCCAGTAAGTTGCAAAGTACTTTTATTGGCATATTTAATTAGACCTTCGTCGAGTACTATTAATGCGGCTGGCACATGATTCATGAACACGCGAAACTTATGTTCACTTTCCATAAGTCTATCTGTTAACGTGTCTCGGTACTCAATTTCAAGCTCAAGTTGATCATGTTGCTCTTTGTATGCCCTATTTTTGTTATATATATTTATTTCTCTCTTATGTTTATGTTCAGTATAATACCACAGCACCGCTAATAAAGTTATAAGTGCAAGAAACCGTCCATCTGGTATAAAGTGTTTCTGCTGAGTAATTACAGCATACATATAAACCAATCCAGATATCATTGACGAAAATCGGTATCCCTCTGCATCCACAATGAACAAAGCTGTCGTAATAAGTACAATTAGAAACGTTTCCTCACCAAACTCAATTATTGATCCATACCAGCTGTAAATGGTTGCTAAGAACATTGTCAAAAACAGACTTACTCTAAAATAGAACTCTTTGCCCATCATAGAAACGAAACCTATAGCTCCTGTTAAAAAGAAACAGACTATAAAAAAGAGTAGTTCTGATTCATTCACTCTCCCACTTTGAACAATATGTAAGAAAACCATGACAAACTGAAGAACCCCAAAGGCTATTAAAATTTTTCTAAGATAACTCTTGTTTTCAGATAGTCTCGCGGTATTATAAGCTTCGGCCACATCAGCCATTTCTATTTTAAATAAAGCTTTTATCGATTTCACACCATCACCGCTTTCTATTTTATTTCGCCCTTCATCAAGCGATCAACCACAACTGCACCTGCTCCTACAAGTGCTTGATGTCTAGGTAAACCACTCTCCCCAACATACATTTGATAAAGGTTTTTATCTATACTATTATGTGCAAGATGTTTGTTTATATTTCTATTCATAATATTATGAGCATCATAGATCCCTGAAATAAAAACTTTTTCTGGATTTATCATATTGACAATTGCACCAAGCCCACGACCAATATATCTACCTGTGTCTCTGATAATTTGTTGAGCCACCTGATCGCCTTGAAGTGCCATATTATAGATCATGTCTGCGTTTACATTCGCTAAATCGTACTGGATATAAGCAAGAAGTTTATTAATCTCTTCTTCTTCAAGTTTATTAATAAACCGGGTCACAATACCATTGTATGTCGCCACTGCTTCGAAACACCCTGATTTTCCACATGTGCATTTAATATTCTCTGAAGCAACTTTATGATGACCAACATTACATGCTCCAAAGTTAAAACCAGAGTAAAGTTGTCCATTCATATATACCCCAGTATATATGCCCTCACCTATATGCACATGGACAAAATTATCACAGTCTGAACCAGCTCCATATAGTCTCTCAGCAACTGCCATAGCGGATCCCATTCCACTTAGACAAACAACTGACTTAAATCTATCTTCCATAATCTTGCCAAAGGCAACTTCCCTCCACTGGAAATCTCGAGCACGCTGTACATATCCAGTTTCTGCATTAACAATACCATCAATTGTACAGCCAATGCCTAATAGGATTTCTCCCGTTTCTTCAATTAACGATTTTTCTCTATCTATCACTTGGCCTAACACGTCAAAAACGGCCCATAGCTGCCTACCTTTTTCGTAAGCTAGAGTCCGCATATCAGTGAAATGACCATTTAAGTCCATTCTTCCAATTCTCATACCGTTTCTTTCAAGGCTCACAGCAATAATGACAACCTTTTCAGCATTCAAGTCCATTAGTGTAGGTTTTCTGCCCCCGGTAGAAATCCCTTCTCTAACAGCTTTAACTATGCCCCGATCCTCGAGGTCTTTGCAGTTTGAAGATACCGTAGCTGCATTTAGATCAAGTTCACGAGAAATATCCGCTTTTGATATTGGCCCCATGTCTCTTATTACATTTAAAATGGCTAACGTATTAATTTCCTTCATTCTCTGCTTGTCCACTGTGAAGTAACTCATTTCCCCTCCAAAACGCCTGAATTTCAATTTAATCTATTACTTTTCATCTTCATCTAAGTTTCTTTAATGAATAAATTAAGATGTGGGTTTATTATATCGTCACTTCAAGTTTTGATCAAGTAAAACCAAGCCCCTGAACAGTGAAATTCACGATTTCAGGGGCTTTTATATCATTTACTTATTCAAATCCGTTCTTATCTTTCATTAATGTGAGAATACCCTTTACCTCATCAAGATTATCTACAAAAATCTTGACAAGTGTTGGATCGAACTTCCTTCCGCTTTGTGACTCAATGAAGGCCACAGCCTTCTCGAAAGGCCATGCTTCTTTATAAACTCTTTCATGACAGAGGGAATCAAATACATCAGCCATTGCCACAATTCGCGCTATAAGTGGAATTGCGTCCCTTCAAGTCCTTGTGGGTAACCAGTGCCATCCCAATTTTCATGGTGATGTCTGGCAATCATCGAAGCCGCATCCATTAACGTCAACTTGGAATCCTTCAAGATCTCATAACCAATATCTGTATGCTTTTTAACGCGAACAAATTCCTCATCGGTAAGAGGACCAGGTTTGTTTAATATACTTTCAGAGATACCAATTTTTCCAACATCATGCATCGGCGCCGCCATCCTTATCATATCTGCTTCTTGCTCAGTTAAACCAAACTTTCTTGCAAGCAAATACGTGATTTCTGCAACACGCCTAACGTGGTTTGCTGTTTCCTTCGATCTATTTTCTACAACCTCACCAAGTCTATAAATAACTTCCTTTTGAGTGCTTAGGATTCTTTCGTTCAAGTATACATTATCAAAGGCAACACTAATATTTGTACTAAACAAGTTCATCAGCTCTTTATCAATATCAGAGATTTCTTTTACACCTTTAAAAACAATGTAATTCTCAATTTCGCCTAAACTTTTGTAATAGCCAACAAATATATTATTTCTAAATATAGGCTTCCTCAACGCTTCCGCCTCTGAGATACACTCCATAATTTCTTCATTTGCCACTTCGTCTATTTTCTTATCAACATACTCCTCAAACTCACCACATCCTGCCAATATAATCAAATGACCATTTTTTCTAGCAGCAGCCATTCCAGAAGATTTTCTGAAATAAATTGCCTCTTCTTCAAGCCCATACATGGATATCATTTGCATGATTAGTCCAGCTGTAAACTGCTTTAAAGAGTTCACTTCAAAGAGTCGATTGGATGCCTCAACAATTTTATGTAGCCCTTTTCGATTCTTCTCAATAATGACCAAGTCCTTATATGATCTAAGTGCGGATACCAGCGATGTAAAAAGCTTTTGAACAGTTAATTCTGTTTTTGTCTTATAGTCATTGATGTCGTAATCTACGATGACCCTTTCTTCTGGCGCTTGCCCTGGCTGTCCCGTGCGAAGTATTATTCGAATAAGCTTGTTGTCTAACTCGTCACGAATATATTTTACAAGTTGAAGGCCTGCATCTTCCTGTTCCATAACGACATCTAGGAAAACCACTGCAATGTCTTCAACTTCGTGCATTATTTTTTTTTGCTTCAATGCTTGAATACGCACTAATAAACTCAATGGATTTTCCCTCAAACTTAAAATCGTGAAGAACAAGTTTTGTTGTGTTGTGAACAACGTCTTCGTCATCGACGATTAAAACTTTCCACGGTGTTGCATCTAATATGTCTAATGTATTTTCTTCTTCTGGCTCTTCTTCTTTAAAAACAAGAAGATCATCACTATTGTCTTCGAACATGAGATTTCACCTCCACTTCTGGAATCACTATTTGAACCTTTGTTCCTTTATTCACTTCAGATGTTATATTTACTTGTCCTCTAAAGATTTCTTCTATCACTTGTTTAACATTGCTAAGACCAATTCCAAGATTTCCACTATCTAACCTAGTTGAATAGAACGGATCAAAAGCTTTATTAAAACTATACTCATTCATACCCAATCCATTATCTTCAACTTCAATTACAATAGAATCTCCAGACAATTTTGCTGAAACCCGCACGATCCCTTTTTCTGGTTTAGGAAAAGCGTGGTATAGAGTATTTGACACAAGTTGCAAAATTACATATGTCATATAATTTGACTTGTTAACTGTTGGGAGCTTTTCCTCAACAGCTACTGAAAATTCTATCATTCGATTAGAATTTTCAATCATAGCCAAAGTTGATGCCCTCGTTATTATTTCATCCAAAGGACATTCAACGCCCGCATCTAAATCAAGTAAATCTGAATCTATTAACTGTTGCGTGTCAGTGATAACTGCATTCAGTCTGTCTTCAACTTTAGCGATTGCCATTTTTCTATTTTTAAAGAAATTTTCAAGATCCGTACGTTTCATTTCTCCTGACATATACATGTTCTCAATTGAACCTGCTTTTGTTTTTGTATTTCCGATGTCAATCAATAATTCTTTAAGGTTAACAGTGGATTTTACATTAGATTTCAGAAAAATATGATATAGCCTAATTGACATGTCTAGTTGTACCATTCTCTCTGTCAAAATATTTGATTGAAAAATTAGTCTGTTCGAGCTTTGAGAGCACTCATGTAATCTATTTTTTAGAACTTCTCTTTCTTCAATCACTGTGTCATAGTCTTGAGACAACACCTCACATTGTTTATTGGCAAGAACGAGTTGATTGGATCTCTCCTCAACAAGTCTATTTAGGTCTTGATCCAACATACTTTTTAATCTATTCCTTTCATCCTCAAGAGTGAGGTTCATTACATGCTCTTTCCTATTCAAATACCAAAGTGCCATTACGAGTACTATTAGTGCCGTTGTAGTGGATACAGCAATAAGTAGGGGCGCCAGCTCTCGCAGACTCTCTGAGGGTCTGTTAATCACTATTGCCTCGTTAGGTACAGAAATAGATTCAAGACCATAACGCTTTAGTTCAAGATAGTCGAAATACAATTCTGCTTTTATATGACTTGTTGCATCAGCATCAACTTCTACACCTTGCAAGTTTGCGATTACATGGTCAGCTGCCACCTTCCCATGAGCGTAGCCATCGGTTAAATACCCGCCAACAATACCTTGTCCTAGGTAAAACTTCCACATACCATATATTGGTGCTGGACTTCTTTTGTAGATTTCATCAAGACCTTCATTATATGTATAGTTTCGCCCATGGTCATCTGCATTAAACAGTAGAACCAGTACAGAATCATACTTATTAAGCCCACCTAATTTGTCATCGATTGAATCTAAACTAGATGACATAAAAAAACTCTATACTTTGTTGCCCTTCAAAATTTTTCACAGCCGATTTCACATTTTCAAGAACGGCTTGACCTGTAACAGTCTCATCAGTAACGATCAATATCTTACTTTCATTCGGATGAATTTCTGACATTATTTTCAGAGTGGAATCAATATCTATTTCCTCATATACTCCAGAATACCGATCATCTAGATTAGTATTTTCAGCAGTAGGATTCAAACCTACAAATACAATTGGTGTTTCGCCAAAAAAAATCTGGATTTATATCTTTGACATAGTTAAAAGCATTGTTATCCGCTGTTATAATTAAGGAAAACTCAGTATTCTTGTACTTGTTTTCAAAGTAACTTGTAAAGTTACTATAGTGCGCATCTGATCGAAATCGTTTCGTGTCCATATATTCTTCGTACACCAAAATAGAGCCTCTTTGAGTATCAATGGTTTCAAAGAAGCCTCTAGAAATATCTCGTGCCCAAGAATTCTGCGGATCATAGGACTGCAGGAACAGAATTTCATGTTTGTGATCATCTGCAAATGAACTCGTTGCTGGCATTATTAGATTCGTTATTAGTATGGCTAGAATAAGTACTACTGTTGTATTTTTTCTCAATCTGTCACCTCATTAATAGCATTTGTAGTATTCATACCCCCAACCTCAATAACATACCATTTTTATACTTTTAAACTAAAGATTAATAATTGTTGATTTGACCTTTCGATTAAACTCCAAATTCCAACTTAAAATGAGAAAGAGACTGATGTCCTTTTAAACATTGGACATCAGTCTCTTTCATTATTATCATGTAGAATTTTACCTATCATTGTCATCTAGTTCAGTGAAATCAACATCATCAGCTTCGCGCATTGGTGCGTCGTGATCATGTTTAATGTCTTGTGCTGAGTTATTATCAGAATTCCACTCGTAAGTTTTGCTTCCCGATGGATTATCAAAACTCGATTCTTCTTTGCGTGCCTTGTCTCTGCTTCGCATAATATACCAAACTCCGGCTGTGATCAAAAGTACTATTCCTAAAGGCGTTGTAAATATCAACCTAGATATCACGCCTAGAAATTGAAACATGATGAACATCACCAGAATTGCGATCAAACATCCAAAATTACTTGAATAATATCTCATATTGTACTCCCTCGCTTTCTGATATATCTATTGTACTAAAAAGGGAATCCCTGTGACAATATTAATTAGAATACTTTTATACTTGTTTAATCGTTCCTTAAGAATTCTTGCGGATATGGTAGGAGTTTACCAGACATTGGAATGTACTGGTCATACTTCATCTATTTGATCATGTGTGATAAAAACATTAGACATATTCTTAGTATAAAAAAGAGCTCTGGAGAAATCTCCAAAGCTCTTTATATATGCATG
>JDSF01000229.1_pt1 | contig 32521 bp, 49 predicted proteins | sample 199441 | NCBI WGS metagenome assembly JDSF01 (sample SAMN02592751, study PRJNA231836) | bioreactor metagenome | isolation source: continuous culture bioreactor denitrification-DNRA | place: Germany: Bremen
ACTTCTTCTAAATTGGAAAAAAAATGCCGAGTGATAGAAATTTTATGCTTGACAGCTACAGACAAATAAATATCCAACTGGCACATAAGCGTGCTAGTTGGATATCTCCGGTAGAACCTGAGTTATTAACTGAGACGTTTCTTCTGTAGGTAGTTTTGTATAATCCTATTGGCGGTAACAAACCCAACCACCTTACTATCCTTGTCCTTTACAATAAGGATATTGGTTTTCTCCTCTTCCATTACCTGAAGTGCATCATACAGGTTAGCAGAGTAGGGGATGGATATGTCGATTTCCTTCATCAACAAGGAGACAGGTTCCCTGCTCTTTTCTTTGCTTTGGTGTAGTTCGATATATCCAATGGTACCAAACACCGTATCCCCATCGATTACAGGAAGTAACCCGATTCCATGGTCATGCATAATGTTCCAGACAGTCTCTGCATGGTCGGAAGGTTTGCAGCTTATCAGGTCTTGTTTCATAATTTCTCCTACGCTGAGGGTCATCATGGTGGGAATTCGTTTGTCGAAAAGTATCTGAATACCCCGTCTGGTAAGTTTCTGTGTGTACATTGTCTCACCGTATATAAGCCTTGCAACAAAATAGGATAGCACTCCGCTGAGCAACAGGGGTAGCATAATTGCATAGTCCCGCGTCATTTCAAATACCATGATAATGGCAGTAAGGACTCCTCCAGTGACACCCGAGACTATTGCAGCCATACCGACAATGGCATAAGCAGAGATAGGGCCTGTTGTCTCTGGGAAAAGCGTGTTCACGATAATGCCAACCGTTGCACCTAAGGCACCCCCCAAGAAAGAGTGATGGGGCAAAGATACCGCCTGAACCGCCTGAGGCCAGCGTAAGGGAGTTTGCAAGGAGTTTTAGGAATATCAAGGCAAATGCCATCACCAGTGCAGTGATCTTGTTATCAAGAACCAAGTCAAGGAAGTCGTATCCGACACCAAACACGTGGTAATTGCCAAACAGGCGGAGGCTGATATAACCAATGGTTCCTACGATCAGACCCCCGATTATTGATTTCACCGTAGCAGGAATTTTCAGTCCATCAAAAAAAAGTCTTCCATTCCATATACAGACTTGATGAAAACGACGGAAAGCAGTCCAGCAAGTAATCCAAGGATTGCATAAAAGAAGAGTTCATAATGGGAGACCATCGTATATTCAGGAACAATGAAAGCAGGGTGTGAACCCATGAAGACTGCTCCCACAGTAGTGGCAATAATTGCCGATACCACCAGTGGCATAATGGTCATGATACTGTATTCAGGAAGAATGAGTTCCAAGGCGAACATTATGCCGCCGATTGGCGCATTGAACGTTGCGCTGATTCCTCCAGCAACCCCAGCGCCAACAAGGATAATGGTCTCCCTGGATGAGAGCTTGAGTGATTGCCCCAATGTAGAACCAAAGCTAGCACCAATTTGCACAATGGGGCCTTCCTTGCCGACTGATCCCCCAGAACCAATGGTAATCGCTGAGGCAAATGATTTCACCAGAGCAACGACGGGCGAATTTTGCCTCGGTTTTCTGATACTGCGACCATGACCTCAGGAACTCCGTGTCCTTTAGCCTCCGGTGCCCATTTTGTAGTAATCCATTGGGCGAGGGTAATACCGATTGCAGGAACAGCTATAACAAAGGGACCCCAGGAACTGATAAGTCCTCCACGATTATGTTGGAAGGAGAGTTGACCGGAGAAGAAAAGATTATGGAAGAACTCAATCAAGTACTTGAATCCGGCAGCACCCAATCCTGCTATGGCTCCAACAAGAATACAGAGGAGGCTGATGTAGACCGTCCGCTGAATTTGACTCTGCTGTGTTAATACTACCCGCTCATATGTGGGTTTCTCAGAAAACTGGTTTTTGTTTTGCATTGTGCATATAGTTGTAACGAACAAACAGAAAAAAAAGGTAAAGGCGGATTTTGATAAGGAAAACCAGACAAAAAAGGTTTCCCTGTATACGATTTGTTTTTCATTCTATTGCATAAGGCTGATACCTTACTTCAACGACGTTAAAACTTCCTCAATCTTCTCTGCCGCGCTCTTGATCACCACATACCCCCCTGTCGCTGATGGTCTCCTGGGGAGGAGTATCTTTTCTTCTCATACTCAGCCAGAGAGCATCGCTTCCTACGACTTGCTGGCAAGCAGTAACAAAGAGCATGACGCTATCAGTTCCCTGTTTGTATGTGGCAAGTCGTTCTTCCAGAGATGGTACTTTCAATTCTTCTGCAAGCTTCTCTGTTTCCTGATGGATATCAGCGTAGAATTCACTGGTGCTATCAAGCAGCGACAAGAGATAGAGTGAGGTTTCCAAAGCCAGAGGTCTAAAAAAGCCTGAGTTGCAATGTGGTTGAAGTTTGGCCCATGTAGTACCCTACAAGGTCTCCGAAATCTGAATATGCCTGGGATATTTCTGTTGCAGTATCCCCTATAACCTGGTAACACATCGCAAGCTTGTCGTCATCTGTCATTCTGAATCTCCTGTCAGGTTACCAATGATGCGGTTTCGTCCTGCTTCCTTTGCTTGGTAGAGCAAGGCATCTGCACGCTGTATGGCACTATCCAGCGTATCATCAGTCGTAAGCAGGGTAAAGCCTCCGCTCAATGAACATCCTTGGATTTTAGAATATTGCATACAGATTTCTTGCATCATGTTTTTTTCATACCTTGTAATAACGGTGCAATCTCCTCTCTTTTCCTTCTCTCAATAAGTAGCAAAAATTCATCACCACCCCAACGTCCCAGTAGATCCTGTTTGTCAATCAGTGAAGACAATCCTTGTGCTGTTTGTTGCAGGACCACATCTCCACATTGATGGCCGTAGGCATCATTCAGGTCCTTGAAGTGATCAATATCAAGCATAAAGAGAAATGCTATTGCACTATCTTGTTTCTTAGGTACATAGAGACTGATGAGTTGTTCGATGGTACGGCGGTTATAGAGGGTAGTAAGTTCATCATGCTCTGCAAGATTTTTTAAATGAATGGAAAGGGTCTTTTGATGATCTACTTCAAACTCCAGCTCATGCAAAAGTTTCATGTAAACCATCAAGAGCACTACGAAATTCACGATAAACAGCATCAATCGATTGATTATTGCTGTAGCAGTGAACTCTGATAGTTCAAACCCTGTGATGGAAGGAACTCCTTGTACCATACTGCTGAAAGCTCCATAGATTCGATAGACCTGGGTAATGGCCAACACAAAATAAATAAAGAAAAGCAACTTCATAGTCCACCCAAACCAGCTGGAGAACCTTTTAAGGAAGACGGTTGAATACAGAACTATGGTTACGAGGAAAAAGAGCGAATTGCTGATGATAAATATCTCGAGAGGGAGGGTGAAAAAAACAATTCAACAAGAGAAGCCAGAAATATGAGTGATAGTATCCAATAACTTGTTTTCTTATATATCACACAGGATGCGTAGGCAGCCAAGCCATAATAAAAAAAATGATTCCACCACTGAAATAAAAGAGATTGGCAATTATTCGAAAAGCCGGTAAGGATGTCTGTACGAAGAACATTTGCAGAAAAAGACCTGTCGTGTTTAGTAGTAAATTTACTGTCCAACAGCCAATTCCAGGCACCCTGCTTTTTTTTGCAAGCACCCATGCATAACACATTACAAGAAGAAAAAAAATCATTTGGTAGAGGTTTTGAATGCTGATAATCGGTGACATGCATGCTCCCTTGCGTAATCATTTATACTTCTTGAAGCATAGGGGCTATAGGATGTGTTAGCAATAAAAAAAACGTAAGAGGTTTGGACAAAGTTTTATACAAAACATGTAAGAGGTGTATGATCTTTTCAGAAAAAATTGAAATATTAAGGGAATCAAATGATTCCCTTAATACTATTCATATACATCCCCAAGAGCCTTGGAGCCTTGGTCTTGGAAGAGAAGAAGAGTAGCAAAACCAAGGTAACAATGTAGGCAGGGTGAGGACGAGATCCCCAAATGAAGATGGCAATTCCAGCTTCTGTACCAGCACATATCCAGCACTCCGGGCAAAGCCGAAAAGAATACAAGCGAGGAATGTCCGGCTTATTTTCCAAGAGCCGAAGATATAGGCAGCAATGGCAAGATAGCCAAAACCCATATAGATATTAGGAGAAAATGTGGTTGAGATGGAGTAGGCAAAACACATACCTCCAAGTCCTGCCAGTGCACCACTAACAAGTACAGAGACAAAAAAACGAATTTTCATGACATTTCCACCAGCTGCAGCCACTGCGTGGGGGGGGTTGTCCCCACAAGCGCGGATATGCATGCCAAAGGGTGTCTTGTAGAGAAGGTAGGCCATAAGAAACGCTACCACGACAATAATCGGAACAAAAGTGTACAGATCAGTAAACACAGCTCCTAGGATAGGGATTTTTGAGAGAAAGGGAACCGTAACCTTGGGAAAGATCTCCAAAAGGAACTTGTTTGAAGGTTGCCCAAAGACTGATGCATTGATCTGGTTAGCAAGAAAAGCCGTCAAGGCAATACTGAGCATGTTTATCACCACACCACTGATAACCTGATTAGCCTTGAACTTGATGCACATCAGTGCATGAAGTGAAGCAAGTAAGGCTCCCCCCCCTACCATCGCAAAAGCCAGGGAAGCATAGATAAGCAGCAGTGGATTCCCCGTGATAACACTGCTCAAGAGTGCATAACTCAGTCCCCCAGCAAAGGCACCAAAGCCAAGCAGTCCCTCAAGGGCGAGGTTTATCACTCCGCTTCCCTCACTGTAGATGCCCCCGATTGCGATAATGAAGAGCGGGATGGAAAAGGCAATTCCTTCAATGATAATGCTGTCCATACTCAAACCTCCTCGGCTTCGCGGGCATACCGGTTAGCCAGAGCCCTGAAGAAAATACCGATTGCGCTGAACAGCAACAGAATGCTGGTAATTAGCGCCGCAATTTCACGGAGGACTTGCATCCGTGAAGACATATAGGTTGTACCAGAGTCGAATACCATGACCAACAGCGAAGCAAAGAAACTACCAATGGCGGTGGTGTTTCCAAGGAGCGCTACTGCGATGGAGTCGAATCCCAGGGAAGGAAGCACCCTTGGTTGGATCGATGCATTGCTCCCAAGGTAGTAGGTAACACCGGCCAAACCTGCAAGTGCGCCACTGATCAACATCGTTGTAACCATTGTCTTCCCGACATTGATACCTGCATAGTTGCTGGCTTTGCTGTTTAATCCCACTGCTTTCAGTTCAAACCCAAAACGGGTTCGGTTGATGAAGTAACGAATTAAAAAGACCGTAATCAGGGCAAGCGGGAAAACCAAGTTGATTTCCATCTTTAAATTCATGATCGGGTAGTCAAAGAGTGTCAAGCGTGCATTCTGTCCGACCTCTACCGACTGACGAGTGATCGGGTCTACAAACCTGGTTTGTATAAAGAAACTGACCACATAGCTTATGATGTAGTTGAGCATGATTGCCACAACCACCTCGTTCATGTTGAAGCGGTGTCTCAGGTACCCAATCAATACCCCAACCAATCCACCAGCGACAACCCCTATCAAGATAACCAAGGGTTTTGCAATAATCGGGGAAAGGGAAGAATATCCCACCAAGACTGTCGCCAAGAATCCAGAGAATACCATGATACCGGAAACACAAATATTGAAGATTCCACTTTTCAGGGCCACCGCTACAGAGAGCGCGGCGAAAATCATGGGAGTGGTGTAATTGAGCAAACTCATGAAGTCAGTAAGCTGACTCTTTCGTCCAGCATACCGTGCCTTGGGAAGAATACCGGCACCTTGGAGAATGCTCCGGTACGCTTCAAGAGGATTTTTTTCCGAGCAGCAACAGCAATACCGCTCCAGCAAGAAGGCTGAGAAATATACAGAACAGACTTACCCTCAGTAGTTGGTGCTTGCCTGGACCACAACAGGAAATAAATAATCGTTTGACAAGATTAGGCTTTTTCAACATGTACCCCCATCATATACTCTCCAACCTCAAGCTTGGTCATTGTTGATGCTGGCTTGATCGTTTGCTTTCGTCCGTTGTAGAGAACGAGGATTGTGTCAGCAAGCTCCATGATCTCATCCAGCTCCAAGGAGATGAGTAGAATTGCCTTCCCTTGCGCCCTGAGTTCATCAATCTTCTTATGGATAGTCTCGATAGCTCCTACATCCAAACCTCGGGTGGGTTGTACAAACATCAACAGGTTCGCCTGTAGATTGATTTCCCTGGCGATGATGGCTTTCTGCTGGTTGCCTCCGCTCATACTTCTTGCAAGTGTGGTAGCCCCTGAACCAGTTCTGATATCATAGGAAGCGATAAGCTCTACCGCAAGGGATTCCATTTCCTGTTGCTGCAGTACACCGTGGGAGTTGCTATAGGGCGCTTGATAATATTGCTTTAGGCACAGGTTTTCCAGAAGGGGAAAGTCAAGGATTAAACCCACCGAGTGCCTGTCTTCTGGGATGTAGGCCACTCCAGATTCAATGCGCTCGCGCACAGTGCTTCCGCTGATATCCTTCCCCTCAAGGAAAATTGATCCTTCTTTAACGGGAAGGAGTCCCGCTATGGCGTCGGCAATTTCAACCTGGCCATTACCGGCAACACCGGCTATGGCTAAGACCTCACCGCTATGAAGAGAGAAGCTCACCTTATCAACTTTTCGTATATGGTCATTTGTCTCAACAGATAGTTCTTCTACTCTTAAAACTTCAGCACCCTGGGTATGTCCAGTTGATGAGAGGGTGAGGGAGACTTCTCGTCCCACCATCAAAGCACTCATTTCCTGCGTACTGGTGGTATCTACATCATATACCCCTACCATTTTTCCTTTACAGAGAATGGCGCAACGGTCAGCAATCTTCTTGATCTCATCCAATTTATGGGTAATGAGGATAATGGTCTTTCCACTTTCCCGAAGGTTCGTGATGATACCCAACAACGATTCGATTTCTTGTGGGGTCAAGACTGCACTTGGCTCATCAAAAAAATGAGGATTTCTGCATTTCTGTAGAGCATTTTCAGTATTTCCACCCGTTGGCGTGTCGATACAGGAAGGTCCTCGATGATATCCTCTGGATTCACTTCCAGCTGATAATGCTTGGATAGTTCACGTACTTTTTCATTCGAGGATTGTACATCTACATAGGGAAACAACCCAAGATATCGTTTCCTTGGTTCTATTCCCATGATGATGTTCTCGGTAATGCTCTGGTTCTCCACCAGCATGAAGTGCTGGTGTACCATGCCGATGTTCAAATCATTCGCAACAAGTGGACTGGATATATGCTCTTTCTTTCCCCTGATAAGAATTTCTCCTTCATCAGGGGTCTGCATACCAAAGAGCATGCTCATCAATGTCGACTTGCCTGCACCATTCTCACCGAGAATGGCCAAGATTTCTCCTTTCTCGATAGAAAGAGAGATGTCATTGTTCGCAATTATCCCGGGAAATCGTTTGGTAATGTGCCGGAATTCAACCAAGGTGTCCACGTTGTTTCGCCCCCTACAAAAGAGGTACTGGTACCAAGAAGATACCAGTACCATTGTTCACAGAATTAGTTAACCTTGAATCCCTCAGGGGTGAACCCACCAAAGTTTGAGGCAGGAACAATTGTTCCGTCCTGGACCAGTTTGTAAGCTTCATCAAGTTTTTCGATAATAGATGGAGCGAGTTGGTTACGACCACTCTCTTTCACAAATCCAGTTGAATCAGTGTCTGCCTTCAAAAGCACATTTGCTCCTTCAAAGGTTCCTTCCTGAATTCTGGAGAGGGTGCGGTGTACATTCAAGCTCATAACCTTCAGTACACTGGTAAGGATGATGTTGTCGTTTCCGACCTTGCCGTCATCCCACTGGTCAACATCGCATCCGATGACGTGCAACTTGCCACCACTCTCTTTTGCTGCAGTAAATACACCGTTTCCGCTAGCTCCGGCTGCAACAAAAAACAATATCTACACCCTGTCCAAGCAGTTGCTGACCGATGACTTTACCTGTTGCCTCATCTGCGAAGGAACCTACATAGTTACCACCCACATTTGCACCGGTTACATCGGTTCCAGCCTGTGATGCAAGTTCAACAAGCTTTGCATCGGTACCGAGTTTCTCATTGGCATAGATGACACCACACTCAAACCCATATTGGTAATTGACATTTGAAGGGTAAGCTACACCATTGACCACTGCAATTTTGTTTGTCTTGGTCTCAAGAGCAGCTGCTACACCTGCAAAGAATCCGCTTTCTTGTTCCGCGAACGTCATTGCATACACATTAGGAAGTTCTACGGTGTTACCTGCAGCATCAGTGGGGTAGGTGTCTACCAGAATGAACTTGGTCTCAGGATTTTCCTTTGCCAATTCACCAATACCTGCAAACTGGAATCCTGTACACACAAGTACATCGTACTCTGCGACAACATCGGCGGCAGTCTTCAAGGCTGCTGCAACATCGCCACTGGGTTCACGAATTGCTGTCACTTGTGCTTCTGGATACTCATCGATGAATGCCAGGATGCCATTGTAGTTATCCTGGTTGAATGAACCATCGTCTACTCCACTTGGGGTAGTGATAATGGCAATATTCAGGCCTGCTTCCTGAGATGCCTGTTCTGTGGAACCTGCTGCAAACAGCATTCCTGCAATAAGAACCATTGCAATAAAACCAACAATTTTCTTCATTTCTATCTCCTTCTATCTATTTTGTGATATCCATCATTAAGCATGATGAGTAATCTCTCTTTAACATTTATGTAATTTACTTGCTGAGATGACTTTTTTTTATCTTCTCGGCATTAGGGGATTCAATTATTCCTTTTTTTTCTGTAATAATGCCAGTAATAAGGGAAGCATCGGTAACATCAAAAGCAGGGTTGTACACCTGTGCATCTTTGGGTCCTGTACGTTTTCCAAAACCATTGATCACCTCATCTCCGTCACGCAACTCGATGACAATATCGCTGCCTGTCTCTGTCGAAACATCAAACGTTGAACTTGGAGCAGCCACATAAAAAAAAGGAATGTTGTAATAGCGGGCAAGAATTGCAACACCGAAGGTACCAATCTTGTTGGCAGTATCTCCATTTGCAGCAATGCGGTCAGCTCCCACAATCACAGCATCAATTTTTTCTCTCCTTCATCACCAATGATACCATATTATCACAAAGAACTGTGACATCAAGGCCACCTTTTGCAAGTTCATAGGCGGTAAGTCTGCTTCCCTGTAACAACGGTCTTGTCTCATTCGAATACACCTTGAATTGATACCCTTGCTCATGACCAAGGTAGAGTGGGGCGAGGGCTGTTCCATATCCACTGGTGGCCAATCCTCCTGCATTGCAGTGAGTCATGACACCCCATTGTTTTTTCTTATCAAAGAGGGATAAACCATGCATTCCGATTGCCTTTCCCATTTCTTGGTCTTCATAAAAAAAATGGTATTGCTTTCTTGTAATAACGATTCAAGTATTTCCGCTTGCTTGATACCTGGTTTATTGTGTGATTCGGTGAAGGTCTTGTTCATACGGTCCAACGCCCAGAACAGGTTAACCGCGGTTGGACGACTGGAAGCAAAATACTCAGTAAGTTCCTTCATATCCTGTTCCATATCAGCAAGGCTCTGATACTCTTTCTGTGAAAGACATACATAGATGCCATATGCGGCAGCGATTCCGATCGCAGGAGCACCCCTAACACGTAGTTTCTTGATGGCCTCATAAATCGATTCTCGTGTATCCAAATATAAGAACACCTCTTCAGTAGGAAGTTTTGTTTGGTCGAGCAGTACAAGCTGTACTGGGTGATGCTGTAAGCGAACGGGAATAATAGTAGGCATAGCGTACTCCTAATTTATATGTGAAGGACTGCTTTGGCGCAGCCGCAATGATCTTGTGTTAGTGGTTCTGATTGGAAAATGTTGCTGATGATCTCTAGTGCAGATTCCTTTGCGAGGGCAATCCTTTTGCCGTGGTCAATGTGTGCAAGATTTTCCCCTCTCAATCCACATGCCATATTTGAGATGAGCCCAATTGCTGCATAGCACATACCTAGCTCTTTGGCTAAAAACATTTCAGGGAGACCTGTCATGCCAACGAGGGTACCTCCACATTTCTGGAACATGGCAATTTCTGACTTCCCTTCAAACCGAGGGCCCTCCGTGCACACATACACCCCATTGGTATGAATAGGTATGCCTGCTTCTTCTGCAGCCTGTATGAACAGTGACCTTAGGTTACGGCAATAGGGGTCACTCATATCCACATGAGCGACTTCGTTGTCACCACCATCGAAGAATGTCTTTATACGACCAGTGGTGAAATCGAGAAAGTCTTCAATTACGACAACAGAACCTTCTTGGACCGATTCATCCATTGATCCACTTGTAAGCAGGGCAAAGACATGGGATACACCTTCTTGTTGGAGAGCTTTCATCTGTGCCCGGAAGTTGATGGCATGGGGTGGGGTAGTATGTTCTTTTCCGTGTCGGGGAAGGAAAAGAATCTCTTCTCCTGCAAGTGAAAAAAACGGTACGTCTCTACAATCCCATAGGTTGTTTCTACAGGAAAAGGGCCAATAAGATTGGCTAGAGACCCAACTCCCGTTCCTCCGATAATGGCTTTTTTGCATTTTTGCATAGTATTTCCCTTATAAGTCTGAAGGTTGTGCAATGACAAGATTCTCCATTTCTGTTACATCAATCCCAGCTTTCTCTGTGGTAATGATACAGTCAAAATCTTCAACCTTGGCAAATTCATGATGGCTGAAAGCAGAGAACTTGGTAGAATCAGCAATGAGTATGCGCTTTTTTTTGATCTGCGCAGCACCAGTTGATTGATAACCGAGACATCATGGTCAAATGAGGATATCCCTCCCTTCGAGACAGCACTAGCCCCGATGATGCACGTACTGAAATTCATTTTCTCAATTTTCTCGTACACCTCAGGACCGTGGGTAATTCCATAGCTATGATCAAGAGCTCCTCCGATTACAATCGTCTTGATCTTGTACTCCAATAGTTTCGGAAGATGGAATATTCCGTTTGTAACCACTGATATTTGCTTGCCTGCAAGAAAACCAATAAGGTAATTTTCCGTTGTCCCTGGACCAAGGTATATGAATTCATTATTTTCGAGTGTTTTTGCAGCTTTACTACAGATAAGGTACTTTTCTTCAGAATTCACTTCCAAGCGGGCAACAACAGAGTGTTCAGCTTCCTCATTGGGCCTCACCCCACCACCGTTGAGGAGAATTATCTTACCCTCTTCCTCTAGTTTCTTGAGATCACGGCGAACGGTTGGAAGTGAAACTTTTGTCATTTCCAGAATATCTTCAATGTAGGCAATCTGCTTCATTTTAATGAAGGAATATATCTGATTCTGTCGAACGTAGGGAATCATATGGGTGGGCTCCGTTTTTTTTGAAAAGTAATGAGTATCTGTGTATGGATAGGCAGTTGTTTATCATCTGCCTATCCAATACAAGCAATCTTACTGGTAATCTGCACCGGTTAGATAGCGGTAAAATGCATTATTTACGAACAATGCTTTCTCCTGTACTTCCAATCCACTCAGGTCTTCCAGGGTATTGATAAGGTTGTTCTTGTTCTCAAGCAGAGAGAAGGGGTGGATGGAGTATCCGTCCTCCATAAGGATACAGTCGACGATTTCCTGGTATGCTTTTGGGTCAGCATTGAAATTTGTGCTGTACAGTGGTTGCCACCAGGCACCTCGGAGCAAGGCTACATTGCTGTCCTTTGCTTGATTCTTGTCATTTTTTTTCTTTGCATAGGTATTGATGATTTGGTCGAATTTCAACAGATCTTCTTTCTTTTCGAACTCAAATTTTGCATCATACTCAACTGCATAGGCAAGATAGAAATCTTCACTATTCTCCAAAACCATGTAATAGGGACTTGGTTCAGGTACAGGACCCCAGTCAAGCAGGTATTCATAGATGGATACTTTCGGTTCAATCTGCAGTTTTGCATTCATCCCTTCACTTGCAAGCAAAACAACAAGTTGTTTCAGGTGGGTTTCATCGCTGTGACCATACTGAATGGTACGGGATGAAAGGAATTGTGCATCATCAGCGTCTTTCTTCAGGTTGTATCCTGTGGAAGCTTTTCTCCCCACTGCTTCTGCACCGATTGCATCAAGATTGTTGTCGGAGAAGAGGGTGTAGCTGTCAAAAGCGTTGGAAATTCGCATAAGGATATCGCTATCCTGTACATTGCCGATATAGTTTCTGCTCACCCAGTTGCGTTGGCAATGCTCATCAGCAGGTTTGAAGCAGTTTGGCTGGCAAGTGGTGATGTACCCATAATCTCCTCGGCGATAGACGGGGGAAGCAGTGATGCATCCAGTGCACATGCTAGATAAGGCTGTACTTCCTGGGGTACTTCGCTCTTGATGCCATGGAAGGCAAGCCTGCTCGATGCCTTCTCGGTACTATAGGTCAAGGCCAGCTCAGTGAGGTCAGCAGCAGCGACAAGTGCTTTAAAAATGTCATCCTGCTCATTGATTTCTATCACCTCTCCGCTTAGTTGGTTGAGTGCCTTCTCAAAGGATGCGATTTCAACCGATTCGCCAGGAAGTGTGATCCCAAAATAGTGCTCGAGGTATTCAGGATTGCTTTGATCGGTAAACTGTCCTTCATTGATTCCAGCCCCAAAGAGCAGTGTTGTTAAGCACAGTACGCTTAAAAAACATTGTGATTTTTCTCATGTAGTCTCTCCTTTTATAGTATTCCAATGGTGTAATCCTACTAAGAACGTATCATTGAATCATAAATATGTCTAGAAAAAAAATCAAAAAAAATGATTATTTGTGAATTTATTATATGTCTTTGAAAATTCTTCAAAAAACGCAAAAAAGAGCGCACGAAAAAAAATGTTCATGGGAGAGGGAGGTCATGATAAGATGTTAACTAGAGAGGGATTGTAACGGAATCGATTGTGCAAAAGATTGCTAATAGCAAATAATTATAGCATGTTTCTTGACAAAGTGCCAACTTTAATTGTTTAATAGAGTTGTCGGATACAGCAACTTCACAACCTATATTACGTGCAATGGTTGCACGGAATGTTTGTGTTGTTTGGAAGAATGGTTCCTAATGTGGGAACTTCCGACAAGAAAACGTCTAGATTCGAACAACTTTGAGGAGGAATTATGCGACGTACATTATTACTAGTACTTTTGCTTGCAATACCCATGATGGTATTTGCAGGAGGGGATGCCGAAAAAAGCGGCTCCTGTTAAACAGATTCGTGTGGCAGACCAGGTCCCTGGATTGATTACCCCGGGTGTCTGGGATGGTCAGGTATTCTCCATGAACTCATCCATCTATGAGTATCTGATGGAGATCAATACAGAGACTGGTGAACTTGATCCTGTGCTTGCAACAAGCTGGGAAACCAATGCTGGTAAGGTCTGGACCTTCAAGCTGAGAAAAGGTGTCAAGTTCCACGATGGTTCTGATTTCACTGCTGAGGATGTAAAATATACACTCGAAAGAACTCAGGATCCGAGTCTTGGACATCTGAAGAAGTCTGACTTCGAGGTAATGGAGTCTGTACGTGTAGTTGATGATTACACCGTTGAGGTAACACTCAAGGAAGCTCGACCTACCTTTGTATATCAGATGACCGACTACAGTATGGCTATCCTTTCCAGCGAGTATGACTATGACTCCCTTGGTGAGACCAAGCCGATGGGCACAGGTCCTTTCATGATGAGCCAGTTGGTTCCCAAGGAATCAGCACTGCTTAAGAAGAATCCGAACTACTGGGTAGAAGGACTTCCAAAGATTGACCAGCTTGCCATTTACTTTGTAGGTGATATTGACGCCAGCATATCCATGCTTGAATCTGATCGTGTAGATGTTGTTCCCTTCATCACCCCTGAGATTAAGCAGCGACTTGAAGGTGTTGATGGTATTTCAGTTATCGCTCCCTACCAGGAACAGAGATTCATCTCCATGCGTGTAGATGAGGCTCCCTTTGATGACAACCGTGTTCGATTGGCTTTCAAGTATGCCATGGACCCGAAGGTAATTGCTCGCAGTACTGCTAAAATGGAACTTAACGATGGCGTCTATTATAATGAGACTCCGATCATGAATGCCTTGGCTGAGTACAAGGAGTTGCCATTACGTGGAAGAAACATTGCAAAGGCAAAGGAATTGCTCGCAGAAGCTGGCTATCCTAATGGCTTGAGCACTGAACTCTACTACGCTTCTGACCATCCGTTTGGTAAAGAGCTGAGTCAGACTGTTAAGGAATTGGCCGCTGAAGCTGGATTTGATATTGAGCTGAAGGGATATACCGTGACGTCTACCTCTCACAGTACTGGTTGAATGTTCCCATCTCCCTCACCGGCTGGGGTGGCCGTATTGACCCATCCATGTTGCTCGCACTTGCCTTCAAGGGCGGTGGTCCCTGGAATGAGTCACATCTTGATGCGCCTGTTCTCAATGACCTTATCGAAAAGATTTCTGGTGAGGCAGATCCAGATCAGCGCATGGCCTACTACCATGATTTGCAGGAATGGTTCTATGAGAATGGTCCTCTGATCAATGTACAGGTTCCGTATCTGGTGGCGATCAATGATAGTGTTGTTGGTTACCGGCAGCCGATTACCATGCTTCCGCAATATAAGTACATGGATATTCTATGAAGAGATTAATGGAAATGTTTCTTCGTCGTCTGGGGTCGCTTCTTGCGACCCTGGTCGTCATGTCGTTCATCATCTTCTTGCTTGTTGAAATCATGCCAGGTGATGTTGCACAAATGATTCTGGGCCAGAGTGCTACAGAGGAGGCCGTTGCTTCCCTGCGTGAGGCAAGGGGGCTCAATGATCCCTTGCTAGAACGCTATGGAAGATGGATCAAAGGCGTAGTGGTCGGTGATTTAGGTGAATCGGTGTATATGAAGGGTGTTTCGATCAACTCCATACTTTGGAGAAAGGTTGGACACTCAGTAATATTAGCCATGACCGCCTTTATCATTTTTGTTCCACTATCTATCTTCTTTGGGGTATTGGCAGGGGTAAAAGAGAAGAAACCGACAGACTCTATTATTTCCTTTTTTCGGCTTGGCTACAATGGCCCTGCCTGAGTTTGTTTCCGGTGTTATTCTCATTGCTGTTTTTTTTGCTGTTCAGCTGGATTGGTTTCCTATTGTCAGTGTTATACCCATTGGGGAAAGCATCTGGCAGAATCTTAATATTGTGATTCTCCCTGCGCTATCCATTACTTTTGTAATGTTTGGGTACATCTCGAGAATGCAACGATCTTCAATGATCTCGGTCATGAATTCTGACTATATTAGAGGCTACCCTGAAGGGTATGCCTCGTAAGTATGTCATATTCAGACATGCGTTGAAGAATGCGATGCTTCCAACCATCACCATTATTGGTATGAACATGGGTTGGTTGTTTGGAGGATTGGTCGTAGTTGAGACGCTCTTCGGATTCCCTGGAATGGGGTCTTTGTTGATGACTGGAATCAAGACGCGCGATGTACCGCTTATTGAAGCTTGTGTACTCCTGATTACCGTCATTTACTCTCTCTCTACGATGATCACCGATATCATGTATAGCTATCTCAACCCGAGGATCAGATACCAAGGAGGCCAGAAATGAAATATTTCTTTTATCAATTGAAAAAAAAGTCCACTGGCCATGGTTGGTATCGCAATCATACTATTCTGGTTGATAGCTGCTGCAGTAGGTCCATCCATGATCCCATTTACGCATACTGAGATGGACTCTCAAAACCAGATGGCCTCCCCTGGTGAATATGGCCATGTGTTGGGCACCGATGGTCTTGGCCGCGATATTCTTGCGAGAATTGTCTATGGTAGCCGATCGATCCTTACCGTTGCACTGTTGACTTCCATATTCTCAACAGTGGTAGGTATTTTACTTGGCTTCTCTGCTGGTTACTTCGGTGGGAAACTTGATACGGCATTCCTTCGTGGAATGGATATCCTTATGGCCATACCTCCCTTGGTACTGTCCATGGTTATCCTTGGTATTCTTGGAGACTCCAGTATTGCGAGCTTGACAATCATTGTATCCATTGCCTTTGTTCCTGCTACAGCCCGTGTTTCCCGCGGTGTGTTGTTGACCGAGAAGAGCCAGGAATACGTCTCTGCTGCCCGTATCCGTGGTGAGAACCACTTGTATATCATGTTCGTAGAGATTCTTCCCAATACCACGGGGCCTATCATTGTAGAAGCTACTGCCAGATTTGCATATTCTATTATGATGGTTGCCTCTCTTGGATTTTTTGGGAGTTGGCTTGCAACCTCCTACCCCTGACTGGGGTATGATGGTTATCGAGAACAAACCGGTCATTGCTCAAGCGCCTTGGACGGTTCTGTTTCCAGCTTTGGCTATTGCTTCCTTGGTGATTGCCATCTCAATTTTCTCTGACTTTGTCAGTAAGGTATTGATACATGAAAGATAATATTTTAGAAATTGAAAACCTCCATGTACGATTCAACACCTTTGATGGGACCTTCTCTGCAGTCAACAATGTGTCCTTGAATCTGGAATACAGTGAATCGATTGGCATCATAGGTGAATCGGGATGTGGAAAGAGTACTCTCGCATTCACCGTAATGCGTTACCTCGCAAGTAATGCAGAGGTAGAGGGAGCTATTCGTTTCAAGGGTGATAATTTGCTCGAGAAATCTGAAAAAGATATGGAAACTGTGCGTGGCAATAGAATTGCATGGTATTCCAGAACCCATACTCTTCTCTCAACCCTTCTCTTACCATTGGTTTTCAGCTGGATGAAGTGGGAATGCACCACCAGAAGTTGAACAAGGTTAAGGCTAGGAAAGCAACGATTGAAGCCTTAGCAATGATGAACCTTGGAGACCCCAAGGGCATTGTGAGAAGGTATCCTCACCAGGTTAGTGGTGGAATTCAACAGAGAATTTGTATTGCGATGGCATTGCTATGCAAGCCGGACCTTATGATTCTTGATGAACCTACTACTGCGTTGGATGTTACCACTGAAGCTGTCATTCTTGACTCTATTGCAGAGCTCAGGGATAAGCTGAAAATGTCCATGATCTATATCTCGCATGATATTGGTGTTATCAACAAGGTTGCTGAGAATATCGTGGTTATGTACAGTGGTGAGATTGTCGAGAGCGGTCCTAAACAGCAGATTTTTTGAGAATCCTGTGCACCCGTATACCCGTGCCTTGATTAACTGTATGCCTCGTGGTGGGGTAGTGAAGGAAAAGACGAAGCTGAACACTATCCCCGGTTATGTGAAGAAACGTGGGGCTGATGAAGGTGGCTGTCCATTTGCTGACCGCTGTGACAAGAAAAACGATACCTGTATCAGTGAATATGGGATCAAGAAGATTGAGGGGACTCACTTTGCTGCGTGCGATCGTGCATATGCTGAGGATATCCCTGACAAGCTGAAGGTACGACTTACTCCGACTCCACGCAAGGATGATCCTGACTTTGACAGTGAACGTGATCTGCTTAAGGTAGAGGATTTGCATAAGATTTATGGCAGCAGACGTAAAGTATATGCTGTAAATGGAATTGAGTTCTCTGTAAAACCTCATTCAATTCTTGGAATTGTTGGGGAGTCTGGATGTGGTAAATCCACTACCGGACATATGGTCAGTGGATTGTTTCCTCCATCCAAGGGTAGGATTCTCTTCGGGGATACTGATATTTCGATTGGCTGGAATAAGCGGGATAAGGAAACACTGAAGAATATTCAGCTCATCTTCCAGAATCCTGGACGGAGTCTCAATCCTTCCCATACCGTAGAAAAGATCATTGGTCGAACCATGCAGAAGCTTGCTAACATCAATGATGCGAATGAGCGGCGTGAGAAGATTATTGATATCCTCAGGAAAGTTGATTTGGGCAAGGAGTATTTGGAGAAGAAACCCCGGCAGCTTAGTGGGGGAGAACAGCAGCGTGTGGCTATTGCCCGCTCGCTCTCCATATCTCCAAACTTGATCGTTTGTGATGAGCCAACCAGTGCGCTTGACGTTTCAGTTCAGGCATCGGTACTCAACTTGCTTAATGATCTACAGGTGGACACTCATGTAGCCTACTTGTTCATCTCTCATGACCTGAATGTCATCAACTATCTCAGTGATTACATCATGGTAATGTATGCAGGAAAGATTGCTGAGTATGGAAAGCGTGATGAGGTGATGGACAACTCCCACCACCCGTACACAGAGGCACTGCTTTCAGCTGTTCCAGAGGTTGACCCAACCAAACAGAAAGATATCATTGAACTTGAAGGGATGCTTCCTGATCCTGCAAAAAAGGTAAAGGGATGTCCGTTTGCTGGTCGATGTCACAAGCAAGTAGGTGAGATTTGTGAGAAGGAGTATCCTCATGGTGCGCCTATCCGAGGATCACTACTATTTCTGCCACATCAAACCGTAAGATACAAAGCTTACTGGTATAAATGGGGAATCGTTGCATAAAAAGCAGCGGTTCCTTTTATTTATAAAAAAAACACGTAAGGTAATAATGAGTGGTACCAAAAAAAACATGTATAGCATGCTGTGGTTTTCTAATTATCCACCTGCTCGATGAAGCGCTTCAGCCTACGAATCTGAGTCCTCACGAAGGTTACCGTAGGCGTTGGTACGGTAGAGAAGGTAACCCATCTTGCTTCAGAGAATTCAGAGATGTAGGGTGGTGTTAATTGATTCGTGAGTTGATATGTATAGACTTGGTAGTGAAAACCTGGTACATCAAGCGACCAGAGAAGCAGCATGTTCTCTTTGGATGGAACGTTTATTCCCACTTCTTCATGGCACTCCCTTATTGCTGTCTCTTTGTAGGAAATCTTTCCCTTGGTATCATACCCATCTCTTGCTCTCTCCCATGTGCCTCCTGGGAAGGACCACATATGGTTCTGTGGAGACATTGAACGTTTACCCATCAGAAAAGATACTTCACCTGTTTCAGAGATGGTCCAGAAAATGATTCCAGCTCCGTGGTACGTTATATGTATGTAAGTGACTCCTCATTTCAGTATACAGGAATGAGTTTCTCCAAGGGTAATAAAACTACCACTACTTTCAGGAATATACATAACTCTGATGTTGTCAGATTATTAGTTCAGATCATGCTGAAAGTATCCTGATAGTGACGTGGGAGATGCTTATGAGAAACCTCGCTCGTTCTCTGTGGTTATGGGTAAGGAGAGAGGCGTCAGAACTGCTGAAGAACCCAAGATCATCATAGAAAGCGAAAGCACTACTGCTGGCCTGGATGTAACAAATTCGGCTCAAATCAATTTCTATAAGGATTCCACCAATAGTACGTATTACAACGACACCCTCGACTTTGGACCATCTCATATGATGAAATTCCAATAGGCGAGGGTGATATCGAATATTATGGAGACAAAGGGTTCCTCCCCTTCATGCCAAAGTTCAATCTAAAAAAATGCTGTAGAGCACTTAGAATGTCAGGACCTTGTCACTGTCAGTAGTCCATTCAGAGAGAGCTGCCATGGTGGATTTCTCAGCACCGGCAAAATAGGGTTCGTTCTTATGGATACCACAACGCGCCATGCATGTACCACAAACCCTCACCTGTACATCCTTAGCTATCAGGTCGCGGAGCATCTGCGATAGGTCCTGGTCATACTCGAGAGGCTTCTTGTTGGAATCTCGTGCAAGATCGACAGCGTCATTCATCAGGAAGATTCGCACTGTATGGCCTGTTACCTGCAGCTGTCCTGCAAGGCGAAGAGCATTCCACGTAATATCGCTCCCATCATAAGGGGCATGATTGAAAATCATAAGAATACTGCTCATATTGTTTCCTTTTCCTTTATAAATGGACCAAGGTCCATATCTGCATAAGAAGCACCGGGTCTTACAACAGGATACAGCACTTCCCCTCTGTCGGTTATAACTTCAAGCAAGCTTGGTCCCTTGCTCTCCATCCACACTTTGAGCGCAGGCTCTATCTCTTCTTTCTGTTCAATCCTTCTGCTATAGGAGAAGCCACACAGGTCTGCCATCTTCGCAAAATTGACATCCTCTTTTCTGCAGGTAGCAGAGTGCCTACCTTCATATGCAGCATCCTCAAGATTGTAGACCATGCCATCAGCATGGTTGTTGAGTAGGAGGATCTTGATGGGAAGACACTTGGTTCCGATAGTGAAAAGCTCACCCATATTCATCCTGAAACTTCCATCCCCGTCTACCACGATAACTTGTTTGTCCTTATTGGCATGTGCAGCACCGACGGCGAGTGGCATGCCGCTTCCCATGGTTCCAAAGGCACCACAGGTAAGGAATGATCGTGGTTTTTGGCATCGGATATACTGGGCAGAGAACAGCTGATGGTTTCCCACTCCTGTGGTAATGATGGTAGATTCGTCGATGAGAGTATCCAAGGTGCTTAAGACCTGTGCCATTTGTATGGTAGGTGCTTCGGTATTGTAGGCGAGCGGCCAATGACGTTTCAGTTGCGCCGCATGGTCTCTCCACTCATCAATGGGAAGGCTAAGGTCCTGTGCATCTGCCCAGTCACAAAGGTCATGAAGAATGATTGCAGCATCTCCAATGAAGGAGAACACAGGCTGCCTTTCTACCCGGATTTGCTGTACCTTGTCTGCATGGATATCAATGAATGCAATCTTAGCCTGAATGGCAAAACCTACCTTTTCAGCGACACGGTCATCCCATCTAACTCCAATAGCAAGGAAAAGGTCGTTCTCCTGAATTATCTTGTTTGCAGCGGGGGGTGCCGAACATACCAAGCATACCAAGGTTGGTTGCCTCACGCTCATTCACCACACCTTTTGCCATCAGCGTATTTACCGATGGGATTGCAAATCGTTCATTGAATCGTCTGATGGCTTCACTCCCGCGTTCACTGTTAAGCCCCCCACCCAAATACAAGAGTGGGTGCTCTGCTTGCCCGAGCAAGTCAAAAAAAATTGTTTGCATTGGGAAGAGGAGAGATGGACATCCTGGTCATAGACGGTACTGAACTGCCCAAGGGGGGAGTGCTTCATAGCCCGCAGCTTTTTGTTGCAGGTTCATCGGCAAGTCGATGACAACCGGTCCACGCTTGCCTGATTGTGCCAGAAAGTATGCATCCTTGATTACATGCTCAAGATTATTCAATGCTTTTACTGAATATACCTTTTTTTTGGCTGTGGGACCAAATACAGAGGCAACATCAATATGCTGGAATGAGTCAGTACCAATCTTATGCTCAGGAACTTGTCCTGCTATCACCAACAGAGGAATGCTGTCAGCATAACTGTCAGCTACAGCAGTAAGAGCATTGGTTATGGCTGGTCCACTGGTCACTATGGCAACACCGACCTGCTCACTGCTTCTGGAGTATCCTGCAGCACTGAAAGCAGCGCACTGTTCATTGGCATTGACGACAATTTCAATTGAGCTCTTTGCTAGCTCATCCATGACTGGCAGAATGGCCGCCCCTGTATATCCGAAGACATACTGTACGCCAAGATCCTCAAGGCTTCGTGCGATTATCTCTGCTCCGGTTTTGAGTTGTTTAGCCATAGTGGACTCCTTTTTTTGGCATGCTAAAGAAAACTACACAGACAGTCAATTCTGTCGAACAATTTACGGAAATGTTTTTTTCTGTTTTGGTCGCTATTTCAGCATATTGGAAAGACAAAGAAATTTTGGCAATGAAAAATCTTTATAAATTGTTTAAAAGTGAGTCTTTTTTTGCTTGTGCCCGGTATAAACAGGACGTAGCCTGCATATACAAAATTTTCAAGAGGTATATCTATGAAAAAAAGGAAGTACGGTACAAAAAAAATTTTTTGGCATTGTTGTTGGTCTTAATTACCCTCACGTTAAGTTCCTGTGCATCGCTCATGGCAGGTCTGCTAGGATTTGATGTCGCTCCACCCGCTTCCAGTGAATCCTCACTATTGTTCGTGGAGTTGGTTGCATACACCGATGGTCAACGAGGAACTATGGATGATGATGTAGTGGAAGTGAATTTCACCAGTAGCTTCATTCCTGTAGTGGTCGATGAGAATGGCAAGGAGGTTTCCTTCTCAGTGATTGAGGGAATGACGGAAGCAGGTTTGGTATTCTATAAAGAAAACTTGGAACCTGGAAGCTATACTCTGCAGGGCATCCGGTATCTCTGGATGACAGATTATGCCTTTATGAACTCCCCGATCAAAGACATGGAATTTGATGGCAGAGAACCGACTGGGTCGAGAGACAATTCTTTGCGCTCTAATAACCTGTGAAGCTGGAACTAAAGGCAGGAAGTGCTGATTCATTGGGTCGCTACAAAGCATATTTTGAGCTGATGAGTGACCAGTATGAGAAAGATCCCAATTTGAGTGTGGAGGATGATGAGAACAAGGCAATATTATTCAGAATTGAATCAGCTGAACCGGAGAATAAGACGACTCTAAGGCTGATGAACAATTGGACCTATGAGCCTTGGCAACTCTGGAATCAACGAAGTGTGTTGAAATGAGAATAAAGCGATAAGATTTTGTGTGGTATCTTTAGATGGATACCGCTTTTTTTTCTTTTCTCTAGTGGTATAAGCTGTGGTACGCTTGGGTATGATGGTTGATGAACAGAGAATCAGGAAACTCAATACCAAACCAACACTGCATGAGAAGCCGTATGTAGTGTATTGGATGCAGGCATCCGGGAGGGTGGAACAGAATGAAGCCCTCGCATTCGCAATAGAGACAGCAAATGCTCTCAAAAAACCACTGGTTGTTTATTTTGGAATCACTCCACATTTTGCAGGGGCTACCGCCCGTCACTACCGATTCATGCTGGAAGGTATCAAAGAAGTAAAACAGGAGCTCCTGGAACGCTCTATTTCCATGATTATCTCCTCTTTTGGAGTCGTTGAGGGGTTGAAACAGCTACAACCGCATCTAGCCTCTCTGATAGTCGATAGAGCCTATACCCACATGGAACGTTCGTGGAGGGAGGAGGTTTCTTCCCTCCTTGCGTGTTCCTTCTATGAGGTTGAAGCAAATGTTGTGGTACCTGTTGAAGCGGTAAGCAACAAGGAAGAATACTCTGCTGCAACCCTAAGAAGAAAAAAAATAGAGCCCATGATCTCCTACTTTGCACAGGAGATTCAGCTTCCTGAGATCAATACGAAGAGTCTCTCCTTTGAATTTCCCTTTGATTCAGCTGATCTTGAAGACATCCCATTACTTGTTGAATCCTTGGGGATTGAGCAAAAGGGTGGCTCTGCTCTGCATTTACGAGGGGGAAGTACTGAAGCTTTCTCAAGATTGGATGACTTCATCGAACGTAATTTAGTAGGCTATGATACACAACGCAATGATCCGGCAGTCAACCACAGCAGTGGTCTCAGTGCATATCTTCATTTTGGGCAGATCAGCCAGTTACCATCTACCATGCTGTAAAAGATCTGGATATAAGCGATGTCCCTGCGTTCTTGGAACAGTTGATCGTCAGGCGTGAGCTTGCCTACAACTTTGTAGCTTTCAACCCATTCTACGATCAGTATGAGGGGCTTCCTTCCTGGGCGAGACGTACGCTAGAGAAGCATGAAGAGGATCCTCGTCCAGTTACCTACAGCTATGAAGAGCTGGAAAATGGAGAGACACACGATCCTTACTGGAATGCTGCACAGAAGGAGTTGGTGGTGCTGGGAGGGATGCACAACTATCTACGTATGTACTGGGGAAAGAAGATCCTGGAGTGGAGTCCGACACCAAAGATTGGGTTTGCATGGGCTTTGAAATTGAATAATACCTACCAAACCGATGGCCGTGATCCCAATGGGTATGCCGGGGTTGCCTGGTGTTTTGGCAAGCATGACCGCCCATGGGTGGAACGCCCCATATTTGGGAACATCCGCTATATGAATGACAAGGGACTGGAGAGAAAATTCAACATGAAAGCCTACCTTCAGCGAATTGAAAAAGAAACATCCATCTAGGATCCCAATTTCCTCAGGTTCTGAACCTCCACGATCAGGGCCCCTTCATCACTCTTTACCAAGCCGAAGACCAGCAGCGGCCATCGACCTGACAGCAAAGGGTAGAGACGCTTGTAGAGATCAGGGAATAGTACTGTCTCATAGAGTGCTGTCTCATCCTCAAAGGAGACAAAGCTCATACTTTCTCCAGTTTTGGTCAATACCTGCTTCTGGGTGATCTGATAGCCGATGAGAGTAACATACCTCTCTACATTCTGGTCAATCTCACTGGCCTTGATTCGATGAACTGATCTCAGGAGGTGTGCATAGAGGACCAATGGATGATGATTCCTGAGGAATCCCAGGGAAGAAAACTCCTGGTGGAGTTCTTCTTCACTGAAAGAGCGATGTACGGCAACAGGAAGCTGTTCTTTCTTGCAATAGGGGAGAGGCGTGGCAAACAGGTCTGCCTGTCCATAGGATTGATTAGCACGTGTGGTGGTAAGCAGGAGCCTGAGCTGTTCACTTCGTTTTCTCTCAGGTGCCAATGAGTCAAACGCACCAGAGGCTACCAGGGTGACCAGATCCTCTGTCCAGGGAGATCCGGAGGGGAACTTCTTCCAAGGTGGAGAATCTCCCTCCTTGTTTGCGTTCCTCGATAATTCGCTTCATAGCCTTTCTGCTGAGTTCAGCAATTGCCATAAGGCCGATGATGAGGGTGTTTCCTTCTGCCCAGTACGTAATCCGGCTGATATTGATATCGGGGCCGGCTATGGTAATACCCATTCTTCTTGCCTCACTGATGTACGCCTGTGGTCGGTAATATCCTCCTTGGTTGGTCAATACAGCGGCCATGAAATGTGATGGATGATGAACCTGAGGTATGCACTTTGGAAGGATACCATGGCATAGCTTGCTGAGTGGGGCTTGCAAAAGGAGTAGCCATCGAAGGAGAGCATCATCAGCCAGATTTGTTCTGTGACAGCAAGAGACACCCCATTCTTATGGCAGCCAGCAAAAAACTGGTCCCTGAATGCCTGCAACCGTTTTTTTTCTACGGCTTTCTTTGCGATGACCTTGCGAAGCTGGTCTGCATCAGCTTGGGAAAATCCTGCCAAGGCAACTGCTGTCTTGGAGACATCTTCCTGATAACAAAGTATTCCATAGGTTTCATCGAGGATATAGGCAAGCCGGGGATGCAGGGGTTCCCACCGTTTGCCTTTCAAGCGTTGAACGTACTCATTGATATACTTGTTTGCTGCAGGTCTGATAATGGAAGAGTGAATGACGATATGAGCAAAGTCACCTCGTCCTGTTTTCTTCTGTAACTGTCTCATGGCAGGGGACTCAATGTAGAAGACGCCCATCGAATCCCCACGGGCGAGTGCATCGACTGTTTCAGCATCTTCTGCAGGTTGCCAGGTTCGCTCATCAATGAATACTCCCTCTTCCCGCAGGTTTCCCAAGGTGTCACGAATGACTGCAAGGGAACGGTTTCCCAGGAGATCAATCTTTACAAAGCCTGCCTGTTCTGTTCCCTCTTTCTCCCAACTCAGCAGAGGATACCCATCACCTGAGCGAAGGATCGGGGCATAGCAGGTTACCGGCTTGGGTGTGATGACCAACCCCCCCGCAGTGCATGGATATCTCTTTGGGAAGTCGGTCGAGTGCTGTGGCAATACGAACAATGGTCTGCCAAAGAGGGTCAAGCAGCGCATCGACCCCCCTCATGAACAATGTCTCCACCGCTTTGGTAATCTGTGCATCACTCAGTCCATAGCATCGGGCTGTTTCTCGAATTGCTGAGCGGAGACGGAACCTGTTATGGTTTGCTACCCTTGCACAATGCTCAATGCCAAAGCGCTTAAAGACTGCAGCAAAAAAAATCCCGTCTCGCTCATCCCAAGCAAAATCAACATCGATGTCCGGAGGATCCTGACGGGAAGGGGAGAGGAATCGTTCAAAGTACAGATGATGGGCAATGGGATCCACATTGGTGATGAAAAGACTGTAGGAGACGATGGATGCAGCTCCTGATCCCCTACCGCAGGTTCTGCTGCTCATCAGTACTATGTCGTGCATCACAAGGAAATAGGGAGCAAACCCCTTTTCGTTGATGATACCCAACTCATATTCAATGCGTTCCATGATGGCATCATTGATCTCCCCATAGCGGTTCTCTGCACCTCGGTAGACCCTGCTTTTCAGTTCCTCTTCTGCGTTGCCCACATCAGTGACCGGATAAGTGGGAAAGATCAGGGAGGAAGAAAACGGGTCATACGGCCTGAGACGCTCTGCGTTCTCAATGGCCTCTGGCCATGGAGCAAAGACCTGCTCCCACTCCTTGTGTTCAAGCAAGATGCCACCCTTTTGGAAATACTCATCATCTGTAAGGCTACCCACACTTGTATGAAGGGCAATGGCTCGAAGTACCTGGTGAACCTCCCTCTGACTTTCGGCGAGGAGAAATGCCCCATCAACAGCAAGAAGGGGAACAGTGAGTTTCTTCGCGGTGGTAATGATCTGCAGGGAATCTGGGCTGATTGCACCATACAGCTTGGCTCCTGTACCGGCAAGCTGGGTAAGGATTGCACTGCTTGCGGTTGCCAACACCAGCTTCTGAAGTTTCCTTGAGTGTAGGGAGGTATGAGAAGGAAGGGTCAAGATTTCTCTTGCTGATGAGATTGCAGAGTAGCTCATAGCCCCTCTGGTCCTGGACAAAGGCAAAGAGGTCTCCCGTCTTCTCACTAAGCAGGCAAGCGCAGATAAGGGAGATTTCCCTCTCTTTTGCTGCTTCCCTATAGACAGGATACCCATAGAGGTTGTCGCGGTCCGTGATGGCTACCTGTGTTACCTGCATGGACTGTAGACGGTCAAAGAGATCCTCTGATGCCACAGGAGAAAAGAGAAGGGAGTAGGCTGTGCTCAGGGCTAGACGACTACGCATGGGCAAGTGCTGCCCCATGGGTCAGGATGCCAGGACCAAACTTATGACGCATTCGGTCAACTGCCTGTTGCAGGGAATCAGAGCGATGTTGTGCACCGGGAAGAAAGAGGTCCAGTGTCGGGGCGAGTGGGGAGAGCTCGCCTAGGGAGAGAGAACAAGAGAGAATGCGCACCCTGCGGCTTGCTGCCAGCTGTGCAACCTTCCATGCGACAAGGGCAATTTCATGGTCATAGACCACTGTCCCTTTATGCGGTGTGAAGCCTCGCTTCTTCTTCCATCACTGTAGAGCAACGCTATCTGTATCTTTGCCGAACCAAGTCCTGCAGACCTCATAGCCAAGGCTGCATCCTCCCCAGCAGCAACCACAGCGGCCTTGAGGGCATCCATCTCCAAAATTGGCTCAGCAAACCTGATCTTTCTCTGCACAATCCGTTTTCCCGGCAACCCGTTTTCTAGTGGGCTGTTATCCAATCCACGGGCGGCATCGCGAAGGGCAAGACCACGTTTTCCCAGGAAGGCAAGTACTTGGTCATCCTCTAGGACAGCAATCTGGCCAATTGTCTTAATCCCTGCCACTGAGAGTAGTCGTGCAGTTGCAGAGCCCACTCCGCTCAGCAAGGAAACATCCTGCCAAGCAAGGAATGAGGCCTCATCTCCCTGCCTGACCTGGATCAATCCAGCAGGTCGGGTGGTACGGTACCCACCTTTGCGACCAGTTTGTTGGATGCAACAGCCACAGAAGCCTCAAGATTCAGCTTCTTCCTGATCTCTCCCTGAATCTGCACTGCGCTATCCACCACCGGGCCGAAGAGACGAGTGGTTCCTTGCATATCCAGATAGATATGGCCACCCCGGTCGCACTGGATGCTGGGAGAATATGCCTGTGCGATGGTGGTAATTGCTTCATCGGCTTTCCCCGTGCTTTGACTGTCCCAGGGGAGCACCTGCAGGGAGGGAATCAGCTGCATTGCAAAACGGAGGGGCATACCGGATCGAACCCCTTCCTCCCACGCTCGGCGGGATGGGGTGAGCACTACCGTTCTTGCTGATCCCTCCAAGGCGATCACAAATGGGGTGTCAGCGAGACTTGGATTCTTTGCCACCTCTACTGCTGCTGCAAAATCGGTTACATTGATATGGATGATGCTTGCTTCTGTTGGTTGCATGCTTTGCCTCCCACTGCCAACTGATACAGCGTCAGTGCATTGGCTACTGCCTGACCTCTTCTATGGTTGTTGAAGTAGATGAGTACCTTCTGTGTATGCGTGGTAAATGATTGAATACGCCCAAGCAGGCTGGCTAATTCCTTAGCACTGTACAGGTAGTCGTAACGGCTTGCACTATCTGATCCCCACCAAGTCTCCTCATTCCTCCCGTGAAGCCTGATGTAGGCCAGTGAGCTGCTGGTTATTACATCCATCATGGGTGGGTTGCCTTTCACAGAGGGTAGATCGAGCGAAGCAAGGGCAATATTTCTCTGTCGCAGTGAGTCGAGGGTACGGTTGTTGTACCAGCTGCTGTTCCTGAATTCGATGGCAAGTGGGAAGGGGTCCAGGGCTTTTAGGAGTGAGTCCAGATATTTGCGCTCTGCTACTTCATAGTGAAACGAGTAGGGGAATTGCAGCAGGACAGCACTGAGCACTTGGTTTTGTGCCAGTGGTTCAAGGGCATGGGAGAACAAGAGCGCCTGCTCTCTCCAGGAGGCAGGATCAATGGCATGGGTAAGGCTCTGGTGAGCCTTGATGGAGAATTGGAGGGATGGAGCACTTTTGTGCATTGCTGCAAGCTGTGTGGCCTCAGGCATACGATAGTAGCTGAAGTTCAGCTCCACGGTGGGAAAGCGTTGGGCATAGTGGGCAAGGAACTCCTCTCGTTTGGTTCCTTGTGCATACACTGGTCCTATCCACTCGGTATAACTATAGCCTGAAGTTCCAATCAAAACGGTACTCATACTCTTGATATACTATATATATGTTAAGTAATCAAGAGTAAAATTCACGTCTCTTGCCTCCGGAGGGGATATCAGCCATACTGATGAACAACATTTTGGAGGTGGATGTGCACACATATGCCGGTATCGTTTTCTGTGATGTGGATGGAACCATTCTTCCCCATGGGGAGAGAATAGTCTCATCGGAGTTCTTTGCTGTGGTAGAGGAAGCAAGACAGGCCGATTTCCTTGTCTGTATATCCAGCGGACGGTTTCATAAGGCACTCATCCCCCTCTTTTCACCAGTCTCCTCGCGGGTGGTCTTTTCAGCTTCCAATGGTTGCAGGGTATTGTATCAGGGAACGGAGTTGTTTCCCAATCATGGTATAGCACGTCCCTTGGCGGAGGTGATAACCTCTTCATTGCATGCTTGGGGAGCCACGGCGCTTATCTCAACAACAGATGCAATCTGCTTGCCTACTTCCTCCCGGGAACAACTGAAAGCAAAGAGCTATCTTGCAAAAGGGTATACGAATTTTTTTTGACACATTCAGTGAAGTCCCGGCAGATGTGCTGCAGATCACAGCAGTGTGCGATGGCAATCTGCCTACGGTTCTGAAACAAAGCCGGGAGGCCTGGGGTTCCTCCTTTCATGTAGTCACAACAGGGAAAGAGATGTTTGATATCTGTCCCACGTCGAAGGGTACCTCACTGAAAGCAATCAGTGAACATTTCTCTGTTCCCATAGCCCATACCTATGCCTTTGGGGATGATGAGAATGACATTCCCATGCTTGAGGCTGCAGGCAAAGGCTATATCATGGGAAATGCACACCAAGGAGTGAGGGACAGGGAATTCGAACACTGCCATGATTTGGTTGGGACTATCAGGAAAATACTCGAAAAGTAAGGCTCCAAATGCTAGCAGGATACATGGGGGGTATGCTAAGGTATTGTCATACGTTGTTTTGGAGGACAGGGAGTAACACATTTGAACTTGCCTTTCAGTGTACCCCAAGGGCATTTTGCCCTCACTATTTCTGGTGTGGCAGTATTCCTTTTAGGACTGCTTATCTTCTCACGGTCATAACAATCATACAGAAACGTAAGACAAGAACCCTCCAAACACAGGAAACATCGCTTCAGTATACTTCAAAGCTACTTCGCTATGTAATAGAGCATTCACGATATGCCATAGCTGTACATGATACAGACCTGCATTATCTTTTCGTCAGCCAGAAATATTGTGAGGAGTACCATATCCCCGATGGGAACGCAATTATTGGAAAACACCATTACGAAGTAATTCCGGGTCTTCCTGAGAAGTGGAAGCTAGTACATCAGCGTTGTCTCCACGGTGAAATTGTTACCGGGGATGATGATGCATTTGTACATGAGGACGGGAGTGTGGACTATACGTTGGGAGTGCCGGCCTTGGTATAGGGAGGATGGCCAGATCGGGGGGATTATTGTCTATACCGAGCTGCTTACCCAACAGAAGCAAATGGCTTCGGAACTGAAAGAAACTCATGAGTATCTTGATGCTCTGCTTATGCAATCAAACAGTCCAATCCTTGTCTGGGACTCCTCCTATACCATTACCAGGACAAATCACTCCTTTTCCTCCTTGCTGGGTCTGCCAATACATGAAATTGTAGGAAAGAATGTAGGAACCATATTTTCTTCACTGGGAGAAGGGGAGCTTGACCGTCTGGAAAGCCGCCTGGAAACTGAACGCAGTATCTCCAATGTTGAAATACAGCTTAAAACCGTTGAGGGAAAGACTCGGACCATACTTTGGAATGCAGGACCTATTTTTTTTGATCCGATTGATGGGTCGCTCGTGGCTACTGTTGCCCAGGGCTTGGATATAACCGAGCGTAATGCAATAGAGCAACAGAACAAGGAACAACTGGATGAGCTGAAGCGCTGGTATGCAGTAATGAGCCAGAGAGAAGAGCGAATCATGGAACTGAAGAGCGAGGTAAATGACCTACTCAAGGAACTCGGAAGAACATCCCGCTACTCATCGGTAGAAGAGGAGGATCTTACATGAACACTCGGCGCTTAACAACGCTCCTGATCCTCCTATTTCTCTCCTCCTTCTTTTTGCCGCTGATCCATCATTCCTCGCATCCTTGAGTGAGTCTGAGCGAGCCTTACTTGCAGAGCAGGAACCTCTCTCTGTATTGATTGATTCCGTGTGGGAACCACTGGAATATACGGACAAACAGGGCAATCCCTCTGGTCTGAGCGTTGCATACTTGCAGAGTATCAGTACTCTCAGTGGATTAACCTTTATTCCAGTAAAAGATGCTTCTTGGCAGGATGCATATGACAAGTTGCTCTCTGGTGAAATTGCAATGACAGGAAGCATCAGCAAGACTGAAGAGCGAGATGCAACACTGCGTTTTAGTGAACCGTACCTGACGGTGCCTCTTGCAATCATTGCAGGAGAACAGGTGGGTTACATAGGGAGCTTAGCTGAACTGGAAGGGAAGAAGACTGCAGTAGTTTCTAACTACGCGTCGCAGGAATGGCTTGCCAGGGATTACCCTAATCTTACACTGGTTGAGGTCTCTTCCGTATCAGAGGGATTGCTGATGGTCTCTAGGGGAGAATGCTTTGCACTGGTGGAGAACCTGTTGGTCGCGAACCACTATCGGGCAAAGCTGGGACTTACAAGAAAGGTAAAGGTAGTAGGGACTACCGCGTACATGAATTCCCTCTCCATTGCTGTTCACGAGAACTATGCTGCGATTCTTCCCATTATCAATAAAGCGCTTCAAGCAATAGACAATGAGACACGGGAAGGGCTATATCGAGCATATCTTCCCCTACAGTATGAAACAACAGTACAAAGTAAAACCATTTACCTGATTATTGGATTATCTCTTCTTGTGGCTGCACTGTTAGGATTCTGGATTTGGAAACTCCATAACGAAGTAAGGAGGAGGGAAGAGGCTGAAAGAGAACTGGCAGACAGTGAAATAAAATTCAAACAACTTTTTTTTCCAATGCTCCCCTGCCAATGGTGTTGCTCACCCATGAGGGGACTATTGTTTCTGCAAACGATGCATGGTCTGCAACATTTGGATTCAAGCATAATGAGATTAATGATGTTGAAACCTGGTATGAGAAGGCATATCCCGATCCAGCCTACCGGAAGGATGCACGACAATCCTGGGAACAGGCAGTTGTGGAATCTAGGAAAAAAGGGTTACGTCATATAGAATCTCATGAATTTTCCTTGGTTTCAGCAACAGGAACTGTTTTGGAAATGGAAATAAGTGGGGCGTTCCTGGACCGGTTTCTTCTCGTTACATTTTTTGATATCACTGAGAGAAATTCTTCCATGCGTTCACTTCAATCATTGCAAAGGCAGACTGAACAGGGTAGAAAGATTATTCTTAATGCTCTGGAAGACCAGAAGCTGGCTCAGAAGTCACTTGCCCAAAGCAAGGCTACCCTCGATGCAGCAATCAACAGCATGATAGATGCGGTATTCATCATTGATCCAGAAAGTCGTTTCATCTTGGTTAACCAAGCATTTTTACGCTACTACAGATTTTCCAAGCAATCAGAATGTCCTGATACACTAAATGCCTTTTCTCCACAATTTGAAGCCTATGACAGTCAAGGGAAACTACTGGATAAACAGAAATGGGCAGGGTTTCTAGCACTCTCAGGAAA